>Ga0099364_10000101_pt1 | contig 138708 bp, 111 predicted proteins | sample TergutTh196P3_FD_73070 | JGI IMG/M metagenome (GOLD analysis project Ga0099364, IMG submission 73070) | Microcerotermes parvus P3 segment gut microbial communities from Pointe-Noire, Republic of the Congo - Th196 P3 | ecosystem: Host-associated > Arthropoda: Insects > Digestive system > Gut ...
CTTATTACCCTTCCCTTGTCTGCAATGCTCTTAATTATTGCCTGTCTAATCCACCATGTGCCGTATGTGGAAAACCTGCATCCCCTTGTATAATCAAAACGCTCTACTGCTTCTATAAGCCCGATATTTCCCTCATCAATAAGATCCAATAAGGAAAGTCCCCTGTGCTGATAATTTTTTGCGATGGAAATAACCAGTCTTAGATTGGCGTTTATCATTTTATTCTTGTAAAGTAAAAGGTTATCCTGAAGCGATTTTATACATAGATTTTTTTCTTCGGCTTCCTTTATTTCCGTTCTTAACTGAATTATCTTTTCCCCGATGTCCTGCTCTTCCTGTACGCTTAAGAGGGGGAATTTTGAAATTTGTTTAAAGTAAAGCGCAAGCGGATCTGTTTCTTTAATGCCACGCGACTTTTTATTTTTTTTACCGTTTCTGTTGGGTTTATTGTTTTTCAGGTTTCTCTTCTGCACGGGTTTTATTTTTTCCAAATCAGGATTTTCGTCCTTAAAATTTACATCAGCTAAAATATTTTGTGATGATTTTAACATTCAAGCCCCCCTTTTTAATCCATTTATCATGCTCTGGGCGCAAGTGCGGGATCCACAGGGGAGTTACTGCGGTATACCATAAAAAATAATTGCGGTAAATTAGTAACAATATCCAGTCCAAGTCTCCCAATTTCCGTTCCGGGAGATATTCTGTCTCCCTCCCTTACGGACAGAATTTCGCATCCGCCGTATACATATAAATAACCGCCTTCCACCTGAACAATTGCAACCCTGCCAAATCCCCTATAAGGTCCGACAGATATTACTGTTCCATGGGTCAGGCTGATAACAGGTTCGTTCCTCTCCCCTGTTATCATTACTCCGCTCAATCTTCCCGTTAAGTAATTTATATCCCTTGCCCTTATGGGCCATCTTATTGAAGTATTCAGACTTCCTGCTTCGGTTGGTCTTGCCTGTAATGTCTCCTGCGGACTTAACGAATTATTTGGAGCCTGTATGGAGGCAGCAACAGGTATTCTTAATGTGTCCCCTTCACGAAGAACATAGGAAGCGGATAGATTATTCACTTCCCTGATTTCTCTTTCTGTAACCGAAAACCTTCTGGTTAATGAAAAAAAAGTATCTCCCCTGACAACCCTGTAACTTATATATTCCTGAACATTGTTTGAATTTCCAATTCCTGAATTGGGTATCCTAAGGCTTTGACCTGCCTGGAGCCTTAAAGGATCTGTAATTCCATTATGATTCATTAGAGCTTCTGCAGTTGTTCCGTAAATTCTGGCAATCGAAAAAAAGGTTTCGTTCCTTTGCACAATATGTACCCCGTCCTGTGTTACCAAAAACACAGGAACCAATACAAGGAAAAAAGATAAAATCCGGGCCCTAAAATTCATATCTGTATATTATCGGTAAGAAATGAGCTTTTTTGTACTATAAAATGATGTCAGATTTATTCAGAGAGTCCGAGACGTTCAAGCGTTAACCTGGCCTTCCTGGATATACTTATACCATGCCTCTGTTCATCCAGTAAAGCCCTTATGTCCTCTTCCATGCCCCTAAATTCATTATTCATGATGAGATCCAGGGCAAGGGATCTTTCGATTACGCCTCCTGTACTCATCAGACTTCGGGTAAATGGCTCCAGTGTAGAAGATCTTGCAGTGCTCATCATGCGTATAAAGCCATTATAAAGAGCAGTCTGATTCCTCTGCCTTGCATCTTCCATTTCTGCGGAAATCCTGACTGCATATGTATCTGCACGGTATTGGAGAAGTACTTCTCCGCAGACAAGACGTACAGTGTCGGAGCTTCTTCGGTTAAAAAAGAGGCCATCCACTATTTCTATGCTCTCATTATTATTTATTGCACCAAGAGCCCTTATTGCTTCAGTTCTTACCTGGGGAGTATCATCATTTTCTGCCCGGAAGCGTAAAAAAGGAATGGCACTTATCATTTGGCGCTGGCCTGCAGCCTGGGCTGCACCCACCCTTGTACGCCAGAAAGAATCCCTGAAAGCTTCCAGAATTGCCTCATCTACAATATCTCCGGAAAAAGGTCCAAGAGCTCCTATTGCTGCACTTCTAATATTGGGATCGGAGGACGAAACAGCTTCCACAACCGCTTCCATTCCCCCCTCATCCCCTATTATTGCAAGAGAATTCAGGGCTGCAATACGCAGGAAGGGTCTTTCCTCCTGATTAGTCACTATGTTTGAAAGAAAAGAAACACTTACATTGGAGCCGGTCTCTCCAAGGGCTATTAATATCTCCCTTCTATTGTCATCGGATGGGTTACGGTTGTTAAAATAGTCCAAAAGGAAGAAGGCAACCCTTTCGGTTTCCTCAATTTCCCGATTATTTCCCGTACTTCCTCCTACAACCCTTCCCAAAGCACGTAAGGAAGCGGTTAAAAACCTGCTTTCACCTGAATTAACAAGTTCTTCAAGAACACTTATTGCTTCCCTTGCCCTTACTCTTCCAAGATAATCTACCGCCGCAGAAACGGTTTCATTTGCTTCATAGTCCCTTTCGGAAATGGCTCTTAGGGCACGTTCCTCAAGACCGCTTCTTTCCATTTCTCCAAAGAGTGCAAAAATCCCTGTTAAAATATTTCTGTTTCTGGTTCTGTTTGCAACCTGAATTAATTCTTCATCAAGATAAGTGGATCTGTCATTTCTAAGAGTCTGAATTAAGGCTGCTATTTCGGTTTCTGTACCAAAACGAATTATATTTCTTTGACTTTCCATAACAGATATTTCTACAGAATTTTCATTCCCCTCTTCCTGTGCAAATAATAATGTAGTTAAAACGATGGAAAGGATAATAATTAAAATTATTTTCATTTTGTTCTCCTGTATTTTTCCAGAAAAGCCTTTTTAAAAGATAAAAATTCATTTTCCATTATTGCTTTCCTTGCATCCCTTACAAGTTCATGAAGAAAGTACAAATTATGGTAACTTGCCAGCATGGAACATAGAATTTCCCTGCTCTTAAACAGATGCCTTAAATATGCCCTGGAATAGGTTCTGCATACCTTACACCCGCATTCTTCATCTATCGGCATAAAATCGTTTATGTTTTCGGCTTTTTTCAGGGCAAAAGAGCCTTCTCTTGTGAATACATTGCCATTTCTGGCATTCCTTGTAGGTAATACACAATCAAACATGTCTATACCATTCTCTATTGCAAAAAGAATATATTCAGGAGTACCAATGCCCATTGCATATCTGGGCTTATCTTTGGGCAAAAGAGCAGCCGTATAGGAAAGGTATTCATAAAAAACCTCTTCAGGTTCTCCCACAGAAAGACCGCCAATGGCTATGCCGGGAAGATCGGCATTAATTACCCTTTCACAGCTTTCCTTCCTTAAATCCCTGTAAAAATTGCCCTGTACAATGGGAAACAATAAGCCCCCATATTCTCCTTTTTCCCTTTCTTCATTCCATTTAATTTTTGCCCTATCCATCCAATTGGATGTTATTTCCATTGCCTCTGCAGCTTCTCCATGGGATATACCCCAATTGGTGCAGACATCGAGCTGCATTTGAATATCGCTTTGCAAAATAACCTGGAGCTCTACAATTTTTTCCGGGTCCAGAAAATGTGAGGAACCATCAATATGGGATTTAAATTCCATGCCTTCATTTTTTATTTTTCTTAATGGAGAGAGGGAAAAAATCTGAAACCCCCCCGAGTCAGTTAAAATATTCCTGTCCCATGCCATAAATTTCTGAAGCCCCCCTGCTCCGGAAATTATATCCATTCCAGGCCTTAGGTATAAATGATAGGTATTGGACAATATTATTTCAAAGCCAATTTCCATAAGATCATCTTTACAAAGTGCTTTAACACTGGCATTTGTCCCGACAGGCATAAAAACAGGAGTATCCACCTTTCCATGAGGAAGGTATAAAGATGCAGTTCTTGCGCTACAAGAAGAATCATCATGTTTAATTTCAAAATATGGGTTCATTATGTTTTGGCTGTTCCCAATAAAATAAAACCGATAAGCGTAAAAAAAATAACGGGAAACCAGGCTCCGCTAAGGGGAGAAATATATCCTGTTCTTGCAAGCATCATGCTTATCATTTCCATAACATAAAAAATAACAGCCGTGGCAAGACTGGATAAGAGGCTCATTAATAGAATATTTTTCTTGAAACGCCCGCCCATGGATATTGATAAAAAAATAACAAGAAAGGAAACCGTTGCAAAGGATATACGATGATGGAAATCTGTTAATGCATTTAAATAAGGAAGCCCTGCTGTCTGTAAATCATCTATCAAAAAGTAGGCATCCACAAAGGAGAGTTCTTCTACATTTACCATATTGCGCCTGAATGTATCCGGGCTTTCCCTGTATTCAGTAATGCCTTCTATGGTTCTGTAACGAAGAATGCCGTCAACCCATTCATAAATAACAGCATTATTAAGTTCCCAATGGGTTCCTGTCCAGTGAGCACTTCGTGCCCTTATCTGGTACAGAAAACGACCGTCAGTGTCATATTCTATGATGGACAATCCGTTAAGAATTTCCTGACGGTGATCAAAATAATCTACAGCATAGGTTAATCTTCCGCCCCTGGATCTTATAACAATATCTGTTCTGGATTCTCCGCTTGGAGGCTCGTTTAAATATGTTCTGGATAGATCATTTTTTATTTTAAATGTTGGTATAACAATTATATCATTAAAAAAGAAGGAAAAAACGGAAGCACTAAGTCCAAGGAAAACAAGTGACATGCAAAAACGTCTGAATGGAATTCCTGAAGCATAAACGGATGTCAGCTCATTTTTGGAATAAAGATAACCCAGGGTATAGGCGGTAGCAAAAAGCAAAGACAGGGGCAAAGCATAGGATAAACTTTTTGGTATATAGTAAAAAGAAAGCATTAAAATATTTAAGGTAGATACACCATGGTTAAGATAGCGTACAAGATTTGCAAAAAGATCTATCATGCCAAGAAGCAGAACAAACATTAATATTGAAATAATAAATACCGGAAAAAACTGTTTAATCAAGTATCTGTCAAGCGTCATCTTTTTAACCTTATAAAAAGGAGAATGAATCCTCCGGAAAGGGCGAGTATATTGGGAAGCCACATTGTAAGCATGGGCGGAAAATTCCTGTTAACGCCAATGGTTCTTCCTCCTACAAGAAGGGCCCAGAAAATTACGGATAAAATAAGTCCTACAATGAAGCCCATGGTTTGTCCGCTTTTTTTTGCATATAACCCGATCGTGGCGGAAAGAAGGACAAATGAAAGTGCGCCAAATGGAATGGAAAATTTGATATAATATTCTGTTCTGTAAATCTGGAGCCTCATATTGTTTCTTGCGGTAATGGCTCCCTGCATTTCCCTTACAAGATTGCCAAGGAAGGATTCCCTTCTGTTCCACAATTCACTGGAAGAGCCGGCTCTAAGGCTTTCTTCCAGACCCAGGGAATTTGATATAACCCTTAAATACCTTTCATCCAGCCTGTCCATGTGTTCAAGGTTCATTTCCTGTATTTCCATGCCAAGATCGTAGGAACTCATCTGGTTAGGGCCAATGGAATGTATGGCTTGAATAAGATCTTCCTGAACAACCCAGTAGCGGAGGAAGGAAGAGGAAGCATAATCATAATCATTCCTGAAATTTTCTCTGGAAGAAAGGTAAAATGCCTCATTTAAATCCAGACTTAGACCTTCCATGCCTGAATCTGTAAGGCGGGCGGATTCTGCCATTATAAGCCTCCGCTCTCCCTCTCCCGTTCTGTCCAGTATCAATAAATTGCTTATTCCTGTTCCTACAACAGGACCGGTAACAATAACCGTGTCACTGAAGCGTTTAACGGAATTGGCTTCTATTTCAAGTGCCGGTGTAGAAACCAGTATGCTTCTGTACAATCTTTGGAACTGTACCGTGCCGGCAGGAAGAAGAACATCATTGGTAAAAAATGAAAGCAGGGAAATAATAAGTCCCATTACAAGGGCAGGAAGAAATACCATTTTGTATGAAGAACCGGATGCAAGGATTACAAGAATTTCGCTGTCGGAACTAAGCCTGCCCACCGTTATAAGGGTTCCCATAAGGGAAGCAAAGGGAGCTGCCAGAGCAACTACTTGCGGAAGGGCATAAACCAGAAGAAGAACCACCTGATATATGGGAACCTGTTTTGAAAGGATTTCCTGGGCAATTAATAAAAACTGATTAATAAAAAAAACAAAAAAGAAAAAAAGGAAGGTAACAAGATAGGCCAAAAACATATCTTTTAATATATAAAAAAAAAGGGTATGTGAAATATAACGTCCGTTTTTATGTTTTTTCGAATACATTATTCCACCCCTGTGGATCCGAATCCTCCTAATCCTCTTTCGGTATCTGAAAGGGAATCGCTTTCAATAATTTTAGGCCTTACTATTGGTGAAATCAGCATCTGGGCAATTCTGTCCGAATTCTTTACAGTATAGGGTTCACTGCCCAAATTTACAAGGATGATTCCGATTTCCCCCCTATAATCCGAATCTATTGTACCCGGGGAATTTAATACTGACACTCCATGATTAAATGCAAGCCCGGAACGGCTTCTGATTTGAACTTCATAACCCGGCGGTATTTCAAAAAAAAGACCGGTAGGAAGTCTGACTCTTCCCATGGGCGGAATTACAATATCCTCCTTTACGAAAGCCCTTATATCCATGGCAGCAGCCGCAGGACTTTCGTATTGAGGAAGGACAGCCCCTTCCATTTTTTTTATTTTTAGAATAGGGGCATTATCCATTCTTAGTACCGGCGGGAATCCCTTCTGTTTCGATCCCTGTCTCTGTCCCTGAATCCCCCCCTGCTATTGCCTGAATTATCGCCGCCTTCACTGCTTTCGGTGCTTCCATCGGGGTCTATTGCATCAATATAGGATAAATTAAGGCGGCCGATTTTATCGATCTCCAGGAGTTTAACCTGAATTTTATCACCTTCATTAATAACATCGGTAACCAGTGCAACCCTTTGCCGGGAAAGCTTGCTTATATGAACCAGTCCTTCCTTTCCGGGCAGTATTTCTACAAAGGCGCCGAAATCCATTATGCGCTTTACGGTTCCATTATAAACCCTGCCCACTTCCGGATCCAGTACAATGCCCAAAACCGCTGTTTTTGCTTCTTCTGCATCCATGGAGCTCTTTGCAAAAATTGTAACAGTACCGTCATCATCGGTATTAATTTTTACATTGTGCTGTTCGCAAAGTGCTTTTATATTCTTGCCTCCGGGGCCTATAAGTGCACCGATCTTGTCAATGTCTATTCTCAGGCTCAGGATTTTAGGAGCAAGCTCACTTATTCCATCTGCCGGCTTGCTTATGGTTTGGTTCATAATGGAAAGAATATGCAGTCTGCCCTTTTTCGCCTGATCAAGAGCTTTCCTCATTATCTCCGGGCTAACGCCTGTTATTTTTATATCCATCTGGAAACCGGTTATTCCATCCTCTGTTCCGGATACCTTAAAGTCCATGTCTCCCAGATGATCCTCTTCGCCAAGGATGTCGGAAAGTACCGCATAACGGCTATTCTGATTGCTGCCGTCACTGTCTTCTGTAATTAGACCCATCGCAATACCGGCAATGGGTTTTTTAATCGGCACACCGGCCTGCAATAGGGACAGGCTTCCTCCGCAGACAGATGCCATGGAAGAAGAACCGTTGGATTCCATAATCTCCGAAACAACGCGAATTGTATAAGGAAATTCTTCTTTGGAAGGAATTGTCCATTCAAGTGATCTGCGTGCCAAAGCACCATGACCAATTTCCCTGCGTCCTGTTCCGGTACGTCCTACTTCACCAACCGAATAAGGGGGAAAGTTATAATGAAAGATAAAATGTTCTCTTTTATCCCCTTCTATATCATCGAAGATCTGTTCATCAAAAACCGTGCCAAGGGTTGTAACGGCAAGAGCCTGTGTTTCCCCGCGGGTAAAAAGAGCCGAACCATGGGTTCTGGGAAGTATGCCTATTTCGCAGTTTATTTCCCTTATATCTTCAAGTCCCCTTCCGTCTACCCTTATGCCATTTGTTAAAATGGAATTTCGCAGTATATGATATTGCATATCATCAAAGAGACCGTTAAAGAGTTTCTTTTGTTTTTCATCTTCCATCTGGGCTGCATGGCGGCTGATTATTTCAGACTTTATACTGCCAATGGCTTCCCGTCTTTCATGCTTGCCTTTTACAAAGCAGGCTTTTTCCAGCAGCGGATAGGCATAATCACGGATTGCATCACTGTTTTCCAGTGTATAGGAAAGAACAGGCAGTGCAAATTTCGCCTTACCTGCAAGTTCACGTAATTTATCCTGAAGATCGCATAACTCTTTAATTACATGATGAGCCTTTTCCAGGGCGGAAATCATAACATCTTCGCTTACTTCATTGGCTCCGCCTTCTACCATGGTAATTCCTTCCCTGGTTCCGGCAACAACAATTTCCATTAAAGATTTTTCTATTTCTTCGTAGGTTGGATTAACAATAAGTTCATCCCCCACTAAACATACCCTAACACCTGCGGCAGGACCGTTAAAGGGAATGTCCGAAATATGTACAGCCGCAGATGAGGCAATAATGGCAAGCATGTCAGGAGGATTAACCTGATCTGTTGAAACTGTTGTAGGAATTAGCTGTATTTCCCTTCCGATTGTTTTATCGAAGAGGGGTCTCATTGGTCTGTCAATAAGACGGGACACAAGAATTTCCTTGTCCTTCGGACGGCCTTCCCTTTTTATGAATCCGCCGGGGATTTTTCCTGCGGCATAATATTTTTCGTTATAATCTACTGTAAGCGGAACATAATCCATTCCTTCAACAGCATCCGAAGTTGCGCATACCGTTGCAATTACAGCCGATCCGGCATAATGGGCAAAAACAGAGCCATTGGCCTGTCTTGCAATCTTTCCGGTTTCAAGAATCATTTCCTTGCCGGCTATTTCGAGTTTTACCTGATGAACCATATATTACCTGCGCAATCCCAGATCTTTCAGAAGGGAGCGGTATGCTTCAAGATTTGTTCTTTGAATATACTTTAACATTCTCCTTCTTTTGCCTACCAGTATTAATAAACCCCTCTGGCTGGATTTATCCTTCTTGAATTGTTTGCAATGTTCGGAGAGCTGATTAATTCTTTCCGTTAAAATGGCAATTTGTACTTCCGTAGCACCTGTGTCTTTTTCGTTCTTACCAAATTTACTTATTATGGTATTAACTTCTTCTTTGTTTAATGACATTATTCACTCCTATATAAACTCAACGGTATCCGCCTTTTCCGGCAGAACCAATTTTCCTTTTTCCATAATTATTACCGCATTTTTTGGCGGTTCATCCTCCCCTTCCGCATACAAAAAAACATTATAAGATCCGTCGGCAGGAGTAATTCTCCCTGCAGAAATTAAATCATAAGAAAAGGTTCGTGCACTTGAACAAGGTTCCGGAATAATATTTCCAAGATCAATTTGCACATTACGCCCCATTAATTTTGAGGCTTTTTCCAAAGCTCCGGAAAGGATTGCATCCCTTATTCTGCTGGAACTTACAGGTTCATTCATAAAATAAACAGGAGGAACCACTTTTGCAGGTATCCCCTTATTATTTATATATTCCTGTAAAAAATCTCCGCCTGTATCCTGTTTATGACCGCAGCGAAAATTGCTTCCCACGGCCAAAAACACCATTTTTCCGGGCTTAATTAAAAGATCAACAAAATCCCTCCCCCTCATTTTACCGAAATCGACAGAAAAGTCAATTAGTACAAGTCTGGAAAGCCCCATCTTTTGAAATATTTGGATTTTTTGCCTGATTGTGTAAATATCTCCCACGAATTGTGTAGGAGAAAAGACTTTTTTGGGGTTTTCTATGAAGCTAATCACCGTTGGGTTGGAGCCTTCATTAATAATGCACTTGATCAATTCCTGATGTCCGATATGAATTCCGTCAAAAACACCTATGCTAAGAGCCGATTCTGCCGGTTTTGCAAGGAATTCTTCCCAGCTAATTACCAACATAGACATGACCGTACTTCCATTTGCCTTCCTGCCTTACAATATAACCCAATAAACTGTCCGATTCATCATTTGTGTTTGCATTTATGTTTGTATTGAAGACAGCCGCCATTCTGCCTGTCTTATTAACGCCAGGATCATTAATAAAAATCTTCCGGTAATCTGGACTTAATATCCTATCCAATGGTTTCCCCTGCAAGAAAGATTTGACATCATCAATAAATAGAACAGGAATACCAAGCTCCCCAAAAAGAGCGGGATCAAATTTTCGAATATGTGATGAGAAATCCTCCATGTCCGGTTCCGGTTCTGTTTCCGGCACGTCTGTAGAAAATGCATCGCTTAGTGAAAAGGGACCAACTCTCGTTCTTGTAAGAGAGGAAAGATGAGCCCTTGATCCTGCTTCAATGGCAATATCCCTTGCCAGAGACCTTATATAGGTTCCGGAAGAAACGAGGGTTTTTATGCAGGCAATGGGCGGCTTCCAGGACAGGAGCTCCAAATTGTAAATATGTGCCGGCCTTTCTTTCATTTCCGGTTTTTCACCGCTGCGTGCAAGCTTGTAGGCTCTCTTGCCATTTATGTGAATTGCAGAATAAAGGGGAGGAGCCTGCATTATATCGCCCTTAAAGACTTCCAGGGATCTTCTTAGAGTATCTTCATCCGGAACAGGAGAAGAAGCAATTTCCTTCCCTTCCGGATCAAGGGTATCTGTCTCCTTTCCAAAAAAAATTTCTGCTACATACTCTTTATTATGTTCCAGAAAAAGTGGTGCCAGTTTTAGGCTTTTTCCAAGAAGAACCAAAAGTAATCCTGAGGCAAATTTATCCAGTGTGCCGGTATGACCTGCTTTTTTGGTATTTAGTTTTTTTTTGATAATATCAAGTGATTGGAAGGATGTAAGACCGGGAGCTTTATTGTAAAGCAATAAACCATTATGGGAAAAATTCATCAGCCTTCATTTTCAGATTCAGAAATATTTAACTCTTCAAGTTTTTTTACCATATCAAAACCTTCACCAATACTTTTGTCTTCAATAAAACGCAGTTTCGGAGTCTGACGGGTTTTCATTTCGGCTGACAGCCTGGCCTGGATAAAACCTGCTGCGTTTTGAAGCCCCTGAACGCCTCTTGAAAGGTTTGTATCTGATTTAAAGGTAGAAATATAGACTTCCGCCCAGGCTAGATCCCTTGAAACTTCCACCCTTGTAACGGAAAGAAAGGGATTAACTCTTGGGTCTTTAATCCTTCCTTCCACAATAAGGGCACCCAGTTTTTCACGAATTAACTGTCCCACCCTTTCCGTTCTGAATCCGTTCATGATGAAACAGTGCCAAGTTTCCTTGCAATTTCAGAAATTTCAAAAACTTCAAACTGATCCCCGACATTTATGTCGTTATGGTTTTCCAGTCCTATACCGCATTCAAAACCGGCAGCAACTTCCCTTACATCATCCTTAAAACGTCTGAGGGATGAAATTTTACCGGTATGAATTTCTATATTGTCCCTTATAACATGAATTATTCCGCTTCTCTTTACAGTTCCTGAAAGCACATAACAGCCTGCAACCAATCCGGCACGCGGGGTTCTGTAAACTTCCCTTACTTCAACAGTGGCAATAACCTCTTCTACGGCTTCCGGTTTAAGCATTCCTTCCATGGCAAGCTGAATTTCTTCAACAGCCTTGTAAATAACATTATAGCGCCTAATATCTATTCTTTCCTGATCCGCAAGTGCCTTGGCCTTTGGCACAGGTCTTACATTAAAGCCTATAATAATTGCATTGGAAGCTGCAGCAAGATCGACATCGCCTTCATTTACCGCCCCCGGAAGCGCCTGTATTACATGGAGTCTTATTTCGTCGTTGGATAGCCTTTCAAGGCTCGACCTGAGTGCTTCTGCAGAACCCTGGACATCGGCCTTTATTATAACCTTAAGCTCCTGTATTGCACCCTCACTTATTGTAGCATGAAGATTATCAAGCGTAATTTTCCTCTTGTTTTTTGCATCTTCAAATCGCTTGAGTTCCTGCCTCTTCATGGAAATGCTTCTGGCAGTTTTTTCATCTTCTACAACCTGAATGGGATCTCCTGCGTTTGGAATACCTTCAAAACCAATTATCTCTATTGGAATGGACGGGGTTGCTTCATCAACCTTATCGCCCTTGTCGTTAAAGAGCGCCCTAACCTTGCCCGGCCAAACACCTGCAACAAAGGAATCTCCTATTTTTAAGGTTCCCTTTTCCACCATAACGGTAGCAACAACACCCCTGCCATGATCTATTCTGGATTCAAGAACCTTTCCTTCTGCATTTCTGTCATAATTTGCTTTAAGATCCAGCAGTTCTGCTTCAAGAAGAATGGATTCTATGAGCTTGTCTATTCCTTCTTTTTTTAGGGCGGAGAGCTCTATAAACATGGTCTGGCCGCCCCAGTCTTCCGGAATTAATTGATGGTCGGAGAGCTGTGTTTTTATCCTATCCGGGTTTGCTTCCGGTTTGTCTATTTTGTTAACTGCAACAATTATTGGTACGTCAGCTTCCTTGGCATGATTGATTGCTTCCACTGTCTGCGGCATAACGCCGTCATCTGCCGCAACTACAAGAACTACAATGTCCGTAACCTGGGCTCCCCTTGCCCTCATTCTGGTAAACGCTTCATGGCCGGGTGTGTCAAGGAAGGTGATTCTTCCCATCGGAGTATCTACGGTATATGCGCCGATATGCTGCGTAATTCCTCCAAACTCGCCGGAGACAACATCAGCACTCCTTATTGCATCAAGTAGCTTTGTTTTCCCGTGGTCTACATGACCCATAACGGTTACAACAGGCGGTCTTGGCATTAGTTCGGCACCGTCATCATTTTCTGTTTCTATTATTGTTTCATCGTAAAGACTTACAATTTTTACATCAGTACCAAATTCCGAAGCCAAAATGGTTGCCGTATCCGCATCTATTTGCTGGTTAATCGTTACCATCTGTCCCATGGACATTAGCTTTTGAATAAGGTCGGATGCCTTAAGGTTCATTTTTCGTGCAAGATCGGAAACGGTAACAACTTCCATTATTTCTATGAGTTTTGGAACCGGATTGGAAATAAGGTTTGCCTTCTTTTTTGTCTGAAGCTGCTTTTCCTCCATTTCCAGTTCTTTATCTTTTCTGGTATAGGCAGGTTTTTTTGCCTTGAATGATTTCTTAACAGAGCCCTTTCCCTCCATTAGAGGAGGAGCAGTTCCGGGACCAGGACCGAAGCCAGGTCTGCCGCCAGCCGGACGTGTTCCCGGTCTGGCAGGACCAAAGGGTTTTTGCTGCTGGTTTTGCTGGTTTCTTAAAGGAGGTCTTCCGCCGCCTGGCCCCCTGTTCTGCGGACTTTGGCTCCTAAGAGGTGAATTATTGTTTAACGGTCTTTGACCGCTTCTATTGTCTGTAGAACCGGGACTTCGCGGTGTTATACTGCGGCCGCCGACTCTGCCTGCTGTTCCGGCAGGGCGCTGGGCAGAGAATGAATTACTCCTGACAGATTCTTCATGGGACGGTCTTGCACCTACATATTTTCCGCCTACCCTGCCTGCTGCACTTGCAGGTCTTTGTGATACTGTAAAGGATTGGGGACCTGTTTTTGTTTCCTGTTTTGTTTCTTCTGTCTTTTTATCAATTGCAGAAGGTGAAAGCATTTCACCGCTTTCTGTTAAAGTTTCAGCACCTCCACTACCATCTCTTAGTTTTTGTACGGTTTCACTTCCCTGTATATCCTGTTTTTGGGATGCTTCATCCGCCTTTTGGGATTCATTATCATCAGGCGAAACATTTCTGTTAACAACAATTTTTGGCTGGGATTTTTTGGGCAGAGCTGCGGCCTGTGCCGTAACTGCGGGAGCAGGTTTTTTCTTTACAACAATTACCTTTCGCCTTTCTCCCTGCTCCGTTTTTGCCCCTGCATTGGCAGATGCACTTGAATCGGGGTTTTCTTTTTCACTTGCTTCTGAACTGCGTTCGGTATTAACCGGACTGCGCTTGATCAGCTCTGCTTTGGGTTTTCTGGTATTATCAGTATCCTCAGCCATACACTTCCTTCTTTAAAAACATCATTCTTCAAATTCAAAACTCAAGCCTATTCCACAGGATGGACAGCTTGTCATATCCACGGTAATTTTCGCATTACATTCAGGACATTCATATTCTTCCGGTTCTTCAGACTCTTCGAACCCTTCGGACTCTTCCCCGGCTTCTTCGTCTTCCTGAATTTCTGCTTCTTCCTCTTCTTCCGTATTTTCCTCTTCTACAATTTCTATATGTTCTTCTATGATCCTTCTTAACTCCTGCATATTTTCTTCGGACAGGCCAATTTCGCCTAACTCTGATTCTGTAAGGGTAAGAAAGTCTTCGATAAAATCGTAATCGCTGTTCTTTAAAAGCTCCGCAATTTCCGGATCCACACCTGGAAGCTGGGAAACCAAACTATACTCCTCTCCATAGTCGTCCTCTCCGAAGAGTTCTGAAACCTTGCGTCTGGATTCGGTGGAAATATCCATTTCTTCGAACTGGGAATCTGTTTTAACATCTATGTTCCAGTCTGCAAGACGGTTTGCAAGTCTAACATTTAAACCCTGTTTTCCGATTGCAAGGGAAAGCTGTGATTCGCTTACAACTGCAAGAGCCTGATGCTTATCTTCGTCAAGGATAATTACTTCCTGTACTTCGGCAGGAGAGAGTGCGTTTTTAATGAATTTTCTTGGGTCCGGATCGTATTTTAAGATATCGATCTTCTCCCCTTCCAGCTCCTTAATAACAGCCTGAATCCTTATTCCCTTTAATCCCACACAGGCACCAACGGGATCTACATCGTCACGGTTGGAGTAAACTGCAAGTTTGGTTCTGTAGCCGGGCTCCCTTACAATCTTGTGAATCTCTACAATTTTGTCATAGATTTCCGGCACTTCCACTTCGAAAATTGCCCTGACAAAATCCGTATGGGTTCTGGACAGAAGAATCTCCAAAGGACCATTCTGGTTTTTATTTACCTCTACAATAAGGCTTTTAATCCTGTCATTAACATGGAACTCTTCCCTGGGAGACTGGTATTTCTTTAACAGCTTTCCTTCGATTTTTCCAAGGTCAACAAAAATGGTACCGTTTCTCTCCCTCTGATAATAACCGATTATAATTTCGCCTATCTTGTCCTTGTATTCCGCATAAAGGGTATCTTTCTGAATTTCGCGTATGGACATTTGGGCTGTCTGTTTTGCACTCTGTACCGAACCCCTGTCAAAATCCTTTGGATCCACCTCTATAAGAAGTTCATCATTAATTTCCGCATCGGGATTAAGCTCCCTGGCTTCATCCAGCTCTATTTCAGAAATTGGATCGTAAAAATTATCACTGTCTACAATGCGTTTTTTGGCATGAATGGAAACCTCTGTATTATCATCACTAAACCGAACTATGGCATTATCTGCATTTCCAAATTTTCGTTTGTAAGCCGCAAGAAGGGTGTTTTCTATAGTTGTGAGAATGAGTTCTTCCGACATATTACGATCCTGCATTAATTGGCGAATCGCTTCTGACATATCCGTTGCCACGGTCTATCCTCCTGATCCAAATCTATATTATGAATTCGGCCTGCTGCCAAGCCGTGCTTTTGCAATAACATCGAAGGGCAAAACAAGATCTTCGTTTCCGGTTTGCAGTACAATATGGCTGCTCTCTACTTCCCGTAAAATTCCGCTTGACCAGTCCGAAATATCGGTGCGGTAACACCTAATTTCCCTGCCCATGTAATGAATAAACTCTCCCCTATCCTTAATCAGCCTGTCTATGCCCGGAGAGGAAACTTCCAGAAAAACATCCCTGTCCGGGAATGCAAGTTCCAGCCTTGGCATAACCGCCCTATGCACAGCCGAACAGTCATCCAGTCCGGTAATGCCATCTGTCATAACAACCAGTTTAACCTGTACATTGGATGCAAATTTGCCCTTGGCACGAAAAACAGAAAACTCTATAAGAGTCATTCCAAGTCCCTGAATCACCTCTTCCAGGGCTTCTCTTATATGGCTGTCATGATCCCTTTTTTCTACTGTCTGCATCATATCCCGGAATTCTAATCTCCTGATACAAAAAAGGGGTACCCGGTGAAGGTCCCCTATTCTGGATCCTGTATTGTCTTCTTTAGTATACAAAAATGAAAAAAAAATGTCAATGGCGAAGAAGGGAGATAAGACCGGATCGCATCAATATATCATTTTCCCAAATGCTTATTAAATTTTGAAAATAATCGTTTTGGGCATCGAAATACCCGTTAATAATTTCGGACATTTCATGGTATACCCTCCCTATCTCCGGATATAGGCTGAAAACCTCTCCCCATGTCATTTGAGGGCTGTTAAGGATAATAACCATGGTTCTGATTAAGTACCTTCTGAAAGTGGAAATATCTATATAAAAAAATGCCCTTAAAAAGTCTTCGTTTGCCTCATGAAACATTTCCATAAAGTAATCTGCATGGTAAGGCAGTTCCCTTATAATATCATCCCGGGATATTTCATTATTATTAAATGCCATTTCCAGATTGTGAAAGAAGAAAAAAACATCCATGGATTCCCTCAGGAAAATAATGGAAATGGTATTAAGGTTATTGTCTTCAAAACTATATAATAAATAGTATTCAAACCTGCTTAGTTCAAAATTGCCATAGAGGTAATCCTTAATAAATTCCGCTTCCACCCTTAAAGCATCCAGCTCATACCAGTATCTTTCCTTTTCGTCATTAAGGGCATCTACAAAGGCCTGTCTGTTAACGATATAATCATGTAAATGCCTGTATTCATGAATTAAAATGGAATAATGTACGCTGCTTTCCGGAAACCAGCTATCCAGATATTTTAAACCAAAAACAAGACCTATTTCTCCAGAATCATAAATGCTGAAATACATTCCGCTTAAAACAGTATTAAGATTTGGATCTATCCTTAGACTTATCCGGTTATTTCTAACTGCATTTTCTGCTGTTAAAAAAGTATTATAAACAATTTCGTTTTCTGGATTCCGGTTAATAATTTCTGCAAGATTATTCATTATTGAAAAGATAATTCTTTGGTATCTTTCAAGGTCTATATCCTCAGAATAGTCTTCTTCGGCATGGGAATACAGGTTAAATAAAAGGAAAAAAATAAAAAGTAAGGTTAGTTTCCCTGCTTTCATATTTCTGCCGGGTTAACTCTCTCTCAGGACTTTCAGGAAATCAAAAAGTGCCATACATAGCAGTATAGTCAATCCCGTACAAAATGCAATAACCCTTAGAATATTGCCTTCGGTAAACTGGGGTCTTGCAGGGATAAACAGCTCTCCGGGAGAAATACGGGTATTTCCGTTAAGGGTAAGGCCGACTATGCGAATAAAACGTTCCTGTTCTCCGGCATAGCCCTGCTCCCTTGCATATAGTGCAAGATACTCGCTGTCATAAAGAAGTGAATTTACATTGTTTTGCAATTCACGGTTAATCTGTCTTAGATCCAGGATATTTAATTCCAGCTTTTCTTTTTCATTTTCAAGCTGCAGGTATGATAAATGACCATGAGGACCAAAAATAGCCGCAAGCATTACATATACCAAAAGCCCCGCCCAAAGAGCAAAGAGGTATTTTATTAGTTTCATTATACAAATTTACGGTATATTTTGCATTAATCTTTATGACCAAAGATCAGGTTGAAATTTGCCATTGACAACAGGAAAAGCAATAAGATACCATATTACCATATTATTGAAGAATCAAATAAATATGATTTTTTTTACGGAAAAGCCGATAATACAAGGGTATACGTATAAATTTTCACCTGGAAAGAGTTTTTCGTTATTTTTGTTAAAGGGAGATTTTCATGGTAAATGAAAAAAAACCATCATTGTATGCCGACAGGGGAACCATTGGCTCTTCTGATGAATTGGATGAATACGGGGTTTGGGTAAAAAGCGAACCTCAGGAGCTGGGCTTTTCTGAATTTGATGAAAATCTGGCATCATATAACTCCTTAGATTCCTTAGATTCATTAGAATCTTCGGAATCCTCAGAAACTGTCGATCCGCGCAGCTCCAAAGCATTCTTTGATTCACTGGATTCAATCCCTTCCACGGAAACGGGCGAAGACGGATTTGATGATTCATTTAATTTGGATGATCTGGATATGACATCTCTGGATTCAGAGGATTCTTTTACAAAGTCTGAATCTTCAATATCGGATATTGATGATCTTGATCTTTCCATTCCCGAAATAGAAGATTTCCCGGATTTAAATGACCTTGAAGCAGAGATTAGCTCCAGTTACGGAAGATCCAGAGAAACAAAAATAGATGAATCCGAAGAAGACATTGATTTTACCGACTTAACCAGAAGTATAGAATCTGAAGAAAATATTCTTGAACTTTCAAGTGATAATTTTGATTCATCATTTGACGATTCCTCCTATGACGAAATAAGCCTTGATGAGCTTGTGGGTCCCATTCTTCTTGATTCTGAAGCTAAGTCTGATGCAGAAAAAGATTCAGATTCCAATATTATGGAGATCCGTGAAGAAATATTGGCTACTTCTTCTTCTGCAGGTACAGGATCCTCCGATTTATCCACCCAGCTATTAATGAAAATTGTTGATGAACTTGCCTCCATAAGAGCCGAACTAAGGAGCCTGAAAAGCGAATTTTCCACAATTAGTTCATCAAATAACCAGTTCTTTAATAGCGATGAAGATGAAAAAATTACCCTTACCGGCGATGAAATGGACAATATAATGAGCTCCTCTGATGAGGTCTCCGAAGAAGTCTTTCTAGAATCCTCTGAAGAGCCCTCTACCGAGATCGATGATTTGGACAGTGCTTTGGGTACAGAAGACTCCGATGATTTTGAATCTTTCGAAACCGAAGAAATAGATTTCTCCACTCTTGAAGCAACAGAATTGGGAACTGCTGAACTGGAAAGTGATTTTAATTCTAACGATTTTGAAACTGATCTAAATATGAGTGATCTTGACACCTCCGATTTGGATTTAACTGAGCTGGAATCCGTAGAAGAGGAAACCGAAATTGATTCAGAAAGTTTTGATTTAGGCAGCCTGGAAACAATCGAAGAAGAAGCAGAAACAGTTATAGAAACAAGCAGTCTTGAAACACCCTCTTCCGATATTAATGATTTTGACCTTGCAGACCTTGAAACAATTGAACTTGAAGAATCAGCAGAAACTTCAGCTATAACATCAGATGAAGACGGACTGGATCTTGGAGATCTTTCAACCCTTGAAACGGAAGAAGAAGGCATAGATATATCCGAACTTGAATCCATAGACATAGAAATTGAAGAACCGGATCTTTCTGAATTAAACAGCAGTTTTACAATGGACGAAAATGATTTTGCCGAGCTTGAAAGTTCAAGTATGGATATTGATGAGACTGACTTGGAGGATATGATTTCCGAAGGCGTGATTTCCGATGGTGAGATTTCCGAAGGCGGTGATCTTGCATTGATTCCCGAAGCCATGGAACTAAATCCACAGGAACTTTCAGAAATTGAAGGAGATGACATTCTTGCCGATACCGAACTTCCTCCCATCGACCTAAGCACGGATACTTCAGAAATTGCAATCAGCGAGATTACTGAAGGAACCGATGATTCGGAAATGTCTCCCCAGTTTAAGCAGGAATTAAAAGCTGTTCTTTCCTATATGGATCAGCTCCTGGAATCCCTGCCCGATGAAAAGATCGAAGAATTCGCCCGCTCCGAATATTTTGACAGTTATAAAAAACTATTCAAGGAACTGGGACTTGTTTAATGGGGCTTTTAAGCAGAGCTACTCAAATAAACGGGAATAACTCTGAAGAACCTGAACTGATTTTATCCAAAATATCCCATTTCTATGATGTCTACAAAGTACTTAGCTGTATTGTATTTGACACAAGAAATTATGGTGATAATTTTGGAAGAATTCAGGCAATAATAAGCAGAATTGGATTGGTAATTCCGCTTTCTACGGGAAATGTACTTATCCTGCTTAGAGCCTCTGTTGACAGGGATTTAATTGCACACAGAATATCCAATAGCCTAAAAATATCTACATTATTTTCTTTCGAAGCAGATTGCCCTGAAAACCTTGTAAAAAGTTTAGGGAAGGTCTAAATTAAAGAACTCCATTCCCGCTATAATCCTGCAGGGGAAGCGGAAAGATACATTAATTCCCTTAGCTTAAAAGAAAATGCCAAATATTTAATTCTTGCAGAACCCGGAAAGGGATATATTATTCCTCATCTAAGAAAGAAATTTCCAACTGCAAAATTTATTTCCCTTCATGCAGAAGAGGTAACCGAAGTAAATTTCAGTGCAGATTCTGTCTGGAACCCGTCTTTGAATATATCTATTTTTGACTTTTTGGAAAGGGAAATAATAGATTCAAAAAACGATGATATTCAATTAATCGAATGGAGACCTGCACTTTCTGCATATGGGGATAAATATTTAAAGATAATCGAAGAAAGTGTAGAATTTATTAAACACTCTTATGCAAATTATAGGACAGTTTCGGCATTTGGCAAGAAGTGGTTCAAAAATTTTTTCAAAAATCTGGAAATTGTAAGATATTTTATACAGGCTAAACCAATTTCTGGCACTATTTTGGTCTGCGGCGCAGGTCCCGGTCTGGAAACAGCCATACCAATAATAAATAAAAATCGGAATAACCTTTTTATAATTGCAGCTTCTTCTTCCCTACCCGCCTTAAATGAAAACAATATATTGCCCAATTTAATTATCTCTACAGATGGCGGTTCCTGGGCAAAATTTCACTTATATGAAATCCTCCGTACTTCTTTTAATGGTCCCATTATAACTCCCTTATATGGCAGTTTGATTAGCCAGTTAAAGGATTTTCCTTTTATTTTATTGAGTGACAATAGTTTATGGCAGGGCCTTTTATTAAGAACCCTTAATTTACCCTTTATAGATCTTCCGCAAAGAGGTACCGTGTCGGCTTCTGCTTTGGACTTTGCCTTTACCCTTGGCAAGGATGTTTATATTGCCGGTATGGATCTGGAAAACAGGGATCTTCTTTCCCATGCCAGACCCTATAGTTTTGATCGTTTTTTATATGAAAAAGAAAAGCGAATTGAGCCATATTATTCACAAACCTTTAAACGTTCTACTTTATTAAAAGAGGGAGGAAGCTATAGTATTTATGCGTCCTGGTTCAAGAAACAGTTAAGCTCCTATCCTGAGCCAATTCAAAGTCTGGGAATCAATAATTCCCTCTTTGGAAGCTCTGATAGAAAAATCGAAAAAAAAATACATTCCGGGAACAAACAAACCGGAATCTCTGATAGTAAAATTATACAGGTAAATAAAAATGAAAAACTTTCAAAAAAAGCAAAAAATCTCTTATTAAACTTTCTGGACGATCAGAATCTTGGTAAGCAGTTATGCAGAGAGCTGGGCCTTCTTTTATTGCAGAATGAAAGTGCAGAAAAAAATGAAATTAAAGAAGTCATTCATTCCTTAAGCCCAGGATAAAACAATGGAAAAAACAGAATGTTTTAACAAAAACCTATTGTCGTTAAAAAAAAGGAATCCCGAACTTGCAGGAAGGCTTGAAAAACATATCTCTTTGGATAGGCAAAACTCAATGTATAAAGTGGAAAAAGGGCGTTCCGGATCACTAATTCCGCACATCTCAGACTTAAAAGGCAGTTTTAAACCTCTTCATTCGTTAATAAATCCACAAAGGGAAGCATATAGATTATTGGAAATTACAGAAGGCGGCTTTATCATCCTCCTTGGTTTGGGCGGAGCTTATCATGCCTTAGCTGCTTTGGAAAATAAAAACACTGCCATGTTATTGCTTATAGACTATAATTTAGAAGACCTTGCCGGACTCTTTTTTCATATAGACTATACCCCATTATTTAATGATATACGTTTCCATATTCTTATTGACCCAAAGGATTATGAAATAGAAAACCATATAATTAAGAATTATTATCCTGTAATCTTTGGCAATATAAATATATTACCGCTTAGGGCAAGAACAAATTCCGAGCCTGAATTATTCAACAAAACAGCAGACATTATTTCCTCTTCCATAGAGAAAATATCTTCGGATTTTTCTGTTCAATCTCACTTTGGTTTACGCTGGTTTTCCAATATTATCAAAAACGTTTTTAGTCTGGAAAAGAGCCGTCTTTCCGGGGACATTGACCTTCCGAAAATCAATAAAGCAGCCATATGTGCTGCCGGCCCTTCCCTATCCATTCAACTGGAAGAAATAAAAATGGTCAAAAATGACCATTTCATTATTTCAACAGATACAGCCCTTCCTTCACTTTTAAATGCAGATATAAAACCCGATGCAGTTATTTCGCTGGATTGCCAACACATTGGGTATCAGCACTTTTTTTGTGGAATTCCGGATGATACATTTTTCTTTCTGGATATAGCAAGTCCTCCTTCATTTTCTTCTCTTTCAAAAAAGCCGGTCTTTTTTACAGGCAGCCATCCACTTGGACAGTATATTTCTGCGAATTTTTGCTCCCTGCCGGTACTGGATTTAAGCGGTGGTAATGTAAGCCATGGAGCCCTGTCATTGGCGGAATTCCTTGGGGCAGAAGAGATAATCCTCTTTGGAGCGGATTTTTCTTACCCAATGGGTATATCCTATGCAAAGGGAACCTATATTTATTCGCACTTTGAAAAATTCCAAAAAAGATTTAATCCTTTGGAAGCACAAACTTCTGCCTTTCTTTACAGAAGTCCACTGGAAAAAATACAAAAAAAAGATAATGAAAAAATGTTTTACTATGAAAGCAATACTTTAAAAACATATAGGAATAAACTGGAAGAAAAATCCCTTAACATGAATGCCAGGATAAGAGCGGCAAAAGGGCTTGGAGCTCCAATAAAAATTCAACAGGAGAACAGTATACCTACGGGTAATAATCCGGGTTTTAATCCTGAAAAATTCATCCATTCCAAACCATCCATGGAAGGGAGGGACTTTATAAAGCATTATACTAAGGACATAGAGAACCTGCCGGTTATAAAGGATAATCCTGTCGAATATCTTTCTTCCCTGGACAAAAAATCCCTTGAGCTATTTACATGCCTGCTTCCTGCCATGGCTGCCATTCAAAAGAAAAATACAGAAGACAAATTCCCCCTTCTTTTTGAAAAGTGCAGGAAAATATTTATTGATAAATTATCTATTCCCAAAGCATAGCGGCATAACCGACAAAGGAATCTATTTCATAATTTAGAACTTCGTCTTTAACACTGGTAGAGTATTTAAGGAGTTTTGCTTTCTTATTGCCGCTGAAACCGGTAACCCCAATAACTGCCCCTGCTGAACAGCAGGAATGATCATCCAAAGCAGTTTTAAGGATGGTGCCGGGATCACCTTTTTTAACAGCCTCCATAAAAGTATGATCGTTTACATTGCTGACCCAGTCTAAAGCAGCCCTTCCCCTGCCCTTTGGACTAAAACCGTAATTGGTTCCATAATGGGTTAAATCGGCAGAAGCAATACATGCCAGGTTAATCCCCATTTTTTCCGAAGATTCTTTAAGAAGGATACCTGCATCGAAGGATGAAAGAAGTGAAGGAAATCTTAACCATAGGAGCTTCGCTCCGGGGAAAAAGAATTTAACCATTGGAAGGTGAACTTCCACGGTATTATCCCTGTAAATATCCGGTGCCGTAACCAAATTCAACCTGTTTTTAAGGATTTCTTCAAAATGGGAGCCTAATTCTCTATCAAAAAGAATTTCTCCTCCCGGCACTATTACACCATCTTCATCTGCCATTAGAATGGGCATTTTCCCCAAATGTCCGCCTACTATTACCACGGTTTCGGCAGAACGATCCAGGCTGGATATTGCCATGGCTGCCAATTCGCCGGAATAATACCAGCCTGCATGAGGAGCCATAACCGCCCTTATTCCCGGGATTGCATTGCCGGAATAGGGTTCCAGAAATTTCTCTATCCCCTTAACAGTATTGGGATACCACCCCGAAGGAAGACAGGGCTCCCTTAACCTGTAATTTTTCATCATACATTCTAGCATGATTTGAATTAATCGTGTACAATTATGACATGGGTACTTCGAATAATACCTCCAATAAAACCTCAATCCTTACATCCATAATTGCTGCCATTTGCATATTAATTTATATTGCAGCCCTTTCATTTGGCGCAGTACGAATAATTTTAAATATTGGAGAAAGAAGGAATTTTGCCAAAGCAGAATTTGACATTATTGTAGACAGAGCCTCCACAGCCGCAGTTTTTTTGGGCTTTATGAGTGAACAGTATCAACAGGCAATAAATGACAGCCTCATATCTACATCTACCCCGCTTTTGGGAATAATAATTACAGGACCTTCCGGAACCTATGCCTTTGAAAGAACCCAGGGCAGCGGCATAGTCTGGAGCGGAAATACGCCCCATCTAAGAACAGGAGCAGGTTACCCGGGTGTGCCGCTGCACCAATACCTCAGAATAGACGGTCAAAGGGGAATGAACATTTATGCCGTTTACAGCAGCATAGATTATAACTATTTTATCAGTGTACTTAGGGACACCCTTTTTGCAATACTTATTGCCCTTGCCGCAGCCCTGATTACCCTGACAGCAGAACTGATCTTTAAAAAGCGAACTGTGAGCTATAATATTTCTCCCATTCCCGATGCCATTAATCCGAATAAAAATCCTAATATTAATCCGGCTATTGAACCAATTTTTGATTCCCATACACTTGAAAAATTAAATACAGAACTTCACCATTCGGCAAAAGTGAACATGGATCTATGTCTTTTCTCCATGGAAATCCCGGACTTTGTAAGCGAACTGGAATACGCGGATTTTTACAGTGAAGCATCGGATTTTTTTAATAACAGGGATATGGTATATAAAAACGGAAAAAATGGGGTTCATATTATTGTTCCCGGAATGGAAATGGAAAAGGCCATGGAAAGAGCCGAGGATTTCCAGAACATTATTATAGCGAGAATTCCTTTTTCCTTTTTTGACAGATCCGCACTTCTAATTGGCTTATCTACCCGGCAGGGAAGATCCATAGATGCGCAAAGACTCATGCTGGAAGCAGATACAGCCCTGCAAAAGGTTAAGGAAGATCCGGCTTATCCGATTGTTGCTTTTAAAAGTGATCCGGACAAGTATAGGGAATTTGTAAAGAAAACCAGAAGACAATAAAAGTGAAAGAAGCCGATAAAAAAACCTATATTCGTTTCCTGAATCTATGTTCAGATTTTTCCAGGGATGGATATAGAAGTACAGAAATTATTATTGAAGATGAAGATGCACCCCTACCCCTTTTATATCTTGTAAATGAAAATGATGACGAAGAAAATTTGGATAAACTGTCTCTTGAAATTTCGCATTGCATTTCCTGTCCCCTTTGTAAATCCAGAAATCTTTCGGTATGCGGAGAAGGAGCTCTTAATCCCCTTGTAATGGTAATTGGCGAAGGCCCTGGAGCAGATGAAGACAGGAGCGGTAGACCCTTTGTAGGCAGGTCTGGACAGCTACTGGATAAAATGCTTTCTTCGGTCGGACTTTCCAGAGAAAAGAACTGCTATATTGCCAATATAGTAAAGTGCAGACCTCCGGGAAACAGAAATCCCTTACAGGAAGAAATAGAGGCTTGTATGCCCTATTTAAAAAGACAGATAAAATTGCTGGAACCCTCCCTTATTCTATGTGCAGGCAGAATAGCAGCCAATAATTTGATTGGTACCAATTCAAGTCTGGATAACTTAAGAGGTAGCTTCCACGAAATTAATTTGGATGACTCTAATTTTCCTGTATTATCCACTTTCCATCCGAGTGCAATTCTAAGGGATGAAAGCCTTAAAAGACCGGCATGGGAGGATCTTAAACTCTTAAGATCACGCCTGGAAGAAATGGGGCATGCTCTTGCCCTACTTTGAACTTGCATTTAATATTCCGACAAAACGTTTATTCACCTATCTTGGAGATGAAAAAGGTGAAGCCTGCATTGGTAAAAGGGCAATGGTCTCATTCGGCAAGAGGGACATACTTGCCTATATAATAAACGAAACAGAGAAGCCTCCGCCGGGATTGGAATCATCCATAAAGACCATACGCCGGGTTGTAGATACAGAACCGATCTTTGACAAAGATGATCTGGAAATGGCAAAATGGATTTCCGGTTATTATTTTTGCGGATTGGGTGAGGCATTGGCTGTAATGATCCCATCAGGAAAAAAATCCCAAAGCGAATTTGGCTCCGCCTTCCCTTCGCTTTCACCCGATGATGAGTTTACGGCTTCTCCCCTTGAGCTTTCTTCCGAGCAGCAAAAAGCCCTGAATAAAATTTTGACCTGCGAAGACAGCGGTACCGAAAAGAAAGATGTTTTTTATCTTTATGGCATAACGGGCTCCGGAAAAACCGAAGTTTTTTTAAGGGCTGCCGAAGCAATGTTAAAAAAAGGGAAGTCCGTAATTTATCTTGTCCCTGAAATTTCGTTGACACATCAGACGGCAGAGGCAATCGGTAACCGTTTTGGTTCTGCTGCCGCTACATTGCATTCGGGAATGAATCCTTCCGAAAGACTTAGCCAATGGAGGAATATCCAAAGGGGAGACGCCAAAATTGTTGTAGGTCCAAGATCTGCAGTTTTTTCCCCTGTAAAAAACCTTGGCCTTATCATTATGGATGAAGAGCAGGATTCTTCCTATAAGTCCGGCAATACACCAAGATACCATGCCCGTCAGGCGGCAATGAAAAAATGCTCCATGAATGACGCTGTTTTTTTAATGGGTTCGGCAACACCCTCCCTTGAAGCATGGAAACTCATGCAGGAAGGCAGCATAAAAAGGCTTAATCTCGGCAAACGTTTATCGGGCGGAAACCTTCCTGAAATTATTCCCGTTAATCTTGAAAACTCCGAAAGCTGCCTTAGCCGCGAATTAAAAGAAGAGATTCGCATTAGTGCCGCAATGAAAAGACAGACAATACTTTTTTTAAACAGAAGAGGTTTTGCATATTATTATCAGTGCAGATCCTGTAAATTTGTCCTTAGCTGTAAGCATTGCTCTGTCTCCCTTACCTGGTACAAGAGCAGAAACAGGGCACTCTGCCATTATTGCGGTTATTCCATTCCGCCTCCACCCTTCTGTCCGCAATGCGGATCTCTTGAAGCGGGTTTTTCCGGATTTGGCACGGAAATGATAGAAGAAGAAGTTATTAAAACCTTTCCCGATTTAAAGGTATTGCGCATAGACACCGACAGTACCGTAAAGAAAGGCAGCCTGAAAAATGCACTGGACAGTTTTAAATCCGGAGAAGCTGACATTCTTCTTGGAACCCAGATGGTTGCAAAGGGTTTGAATTTCCCGGGAGTCCGGCTTGTCGGCATTGTTCTTGCAGATACAGGCCTTCATCTTCCGGACTTTAGGGCTGCAGAAAGAACCTTTGCATTAATTGTACAGGTTGCAGGAAGATCCGGCAGGTATTTTCCTGACGGTAAGGTCATTGTTCAAACCTTAAGACCCTTTGATCCTGTTATTCAAAAATCCTGCACACTGGACATGGAAGGTTTTTACAATGATGAGCTATTACAGAGAAAGGCTCTTAACTTTCCTCCCTATACAAGACTCATCCGCTTTTGTTTTCGTTCAAAGACAGAGTCCAGAGCAAATGAAGAAGCTGCCAGGTTTTTTTCCATTGCCCGTCTCCTGCTTTCGCCTGACTCCGATGCTCTTGGGCCTTCCGAATGTCCTTTGGGTTTTATTTCCGGCCAATACAGAAGACAGATAATTCTTAGATCAAAAAATATGGGAAAACTGCATAACGCTGCAGCCCTTATGCTTAAACAGTACGAAGAAAAAAAAGATGCAAGGGTATATCTGGAAATAGATGTAGATCCGGTTAGCCTTCTTTAATTATTATATACCGACCAGGAACCTCTTCTTTCCAAATTGCCAATATTGTTAATATTATTATCTTCTGCCCTCCTCTTAATAAATTCCCCAAGAAGTGCCAAATACATATCTCTTGGAATTTCCCTTGCTCCAAGAGTTTGCAGGTGATATGTATGCGTCTGGCAATCTATAAGAGAAACATTATCTTCAAAAAGAAAGGCAGCAAGCTTTAGGAAAGCTGTTTTACTTGCATTGGGTTTTAAGGAAAACATGGATTCACCAAAAAAAATATTTCCAAGCCTTAGCCCGTAACAGCCGCCGACCAATTCTCCGTCCTGCCATGCTTCCGAAGAATGAGCCCAGCCCAGATTATGAAGCTCTATATAGGCTTTTTCCATATCTTCTGTTATCCATGTAGCTTCCTGCCCGGGTCTGTAAATTTCTGCACAGCCCTTTATTACAGAAGGAAAATCCATGTCAAAGCTAATTTTATATTCTCCCTTCCTGATTATTTTTTTCATGGAAGAAGAAACATGCAGATCGTCAGGGAATATCACATAACGCGGATCTGGTGAATGCCAAATAATTGGTTCACCTTCCGAATACCAGGGAAAGAGTCCCTGCTCGTAGGCGGACAATAACATTCCCGGGGAAAGGTTTCCTCCCCAAGCAATCAGACTTTTATTGCCGGATTTTCCTGGCCTGGGGAAGTTAAATCTTTCGTTTTCATCCAGATAGGGGAAATCAGGGTCTGCACCATTGTAAAGCGACATTTATTTGTAAAAATTACAGATCGATGTTTTTAAACTGTGTAAGGAATTCCCTGTTTTTGGAAAACATTTTTGATGTCATATCCTTAATTTCGTGCAGACCCAAAACTGCCGATGTAAGAGGATCAAAGGCAATTGCCTGATACACTTTCCTGGCATCTCCTGTAATGGAGCCGGCAACTGCCAGTTCTTCGGAAATTGCGCTTGTATGAATAAGGGCAGCCAATTGATCTGGAAGTCTGCCGGTCTTAATAGGTTCAAGTCCATGGGAAGAAGCCAGAACGGGGACTTCAACACAGCAATTATCGGGAAGATTATCTATTAGGCCGTTATTTGGCACATTCCCGTTAAACTTAAACGGTATTTTATCTCCAAAAATAGCGTTAAAAATATATGCTGCATATTCCTTTCCCCTCATTAAATTTACATGGGGATTATCCAGCCAGTTATTTATATCGTTTTTCCATTTGTCCTTTCTTTCCTGATATTCATTTAAAATAAAAGCATAGGCTCCGGGATTCCAGCCTGTTCCCGGAATGCAGAATTTTTCGATTAGATCCTTTCTTTTGCGGAACCAGGCATTATATTCGGAATTATGACCGGAAGATTCTGTAGGATAATAATCCAGGAGCATGAACATTTCGTTTCTTACTATTTCCTGTTTGTAAATTTTTTCATCCTTCATAGCCTCCCAAATTAAGGGATATGCATCCTTACCCTTCAATAGGTATTCTGTATAAAAGGCCTGATGATTAATTCCTGCACAGGTATAGCTTATATCGTCCATACTGGCACCAATCCACATAGCAAGCATTTCGCCTGTGCCTTGAACACTATGGCATAGGCCGGAAATTTTCAATTTGGGAAAATTGCTTTGCATGGCTCTGCATAACATTGCCATGGGGTTCGTATAATTCAGGAAAACAGCATCCGGGCAATATTTTTCTATGTCTTTGCAGATATCAAGCATTACAGGAATGGTTCTTAATGCGCGAAAAATTCCGGCTGGCCCCCTTGTATCTCCCACATTTATATCTACCCCGTATTCTTTTGGAATTTCTATATCATAGCGCCAGACATCCACATCTCCGTTAAGTATGGTACATAGAACACCGTCGGCACCTTCAAGCGCTTCCTGCCTGTTTTTTGTAGAAATTATTTTTGCACCGTAATTACCGGCCTTAACAATTTTTTCAATTGCCCTTGTAATGAATTCAAGCCTTTCTCCGTCTATATCCATTAATGCAATGGTAGCATCCCTGAATGCCTCAAAGGAAAGGATGTCTTTTACAAGAGCCCTTGTAAAGCCAAAACTGCCGGCTCCGATAAATGCAAACTTAACCATTTTTAACTCCTATGTTACTCACTTGCATAATTCGTAAAATAATTTTGAATAAGGACAACGGGGGTTCCCCTGTCTCCGGAACCGCTTACAAGATCGCTTAGACTTCCCAAAAGGTCAGAAATCATTCTGGGCGTTGTGCCCAATGCCGAAGATCCAAGATCGGATAAGCCCTTGTCCTTGCTGCGTATTCTTTCCTTAACTGCTAATGCAAGTGCATCTCCGGATAGTCTTGCAAGTTCAGCATCTGCAATATACTTTATTTTAAGTTCGTTTGGCTTGCCTTCAAGACCGTTTGAATAAGCAGGACTGATTACAGGATCGGCCAGTTCCCAAATTCCGCCGACAGGATCCTTAAACCCCCCGTCTCCATATACCATTGCTTCAAAATGCAGTCCTGTTTTTGTCTTCATTGCCTTTTGAATATTGGAAATAAAGGTGCCGCAGTCTCTTGGAAATAATTTTACATTATCTTCTGTTGCGGTATTAGAGCCCAGTAAACCATAGTCTGCATTATAGCCGGAACCATCCACGCTTTCTGTAAGAATGTCCTGAAGACCCAGCACTTTGGCAGCACCTGCCTTTTCCAGTAATTCCTTTGTGCGAAACCTGCTGTGTATGTCGCAGCATAATACATTTTTCGTATATTGCAGTATATGTCTTGGGTTATTCGAAAAAACAATTTCTATATTGCTGTTAAGACTTTTATAATACTCTATATAATCTATTCCGGTAAACTTATGAATTGTTTCGTATCCGAAAATTTCCCTGAAAGCTTTTTCGTCAAAACTGTCCGAATAAGGATTTACATTTACCCTTTCAAGAATTTGAGGATCAAAGAGTGCATTTCCTACTTCATCGGAAGGATAGGAAAGCTGTAAATAAATTTTTTCAGAAGACATGGAGATTGCTTTTAATAGAATGGCAAAGCGGTTACGGCTAAGGATGGGAAAAACAAGACCAAGGCTTTTGCCGTCAAATTTCCTGCGAAGATCTTCCGCTATCTGCGTACATGTAGCATAATTTCCCTGGGTTCTTCCAACAACTGCTTCTGTTACGGCAATTATATCTCCGTTTTTTAGCTTAAAACCTTCATGTTCTGATGCACGGCATATGCTTTCGCATATCATATTAACAACATCATCCCCATACTGGAATATGGGAGTTACTATTCCCCTTGCACATACACCTGTAAATTGCATAATTACCCCTCAACCGCTGCAAGTTCAGAGCTTATAACTTCAATCCGGTATTCATCATCGGTAAAATCTGCCAGGGCATGTCCGCCTTCTTCAAGCCGGCCGAAGAGTACTTCGTCTACAAAGAAGGATTTAATCTTTTCTTCTACAAGACGTCCGACATTACGGGCACCGGAATCCCGGCTATAACCTTCTTTGGCCAACTGATCAATACAGGCATCGGTAACATCCAGTGTTACTTTCTTTTCCCTAAGCTGGGATCTAAAGAGATCCAGTTCCTTTTTAACAATGGACGCCATAATATCCCTCGAAAGATGACCAAAATGAACAACAGCATCGAGACGGTTTCTGAATTCCGGCGTGAATATTCTTTCAACAGCACCATCGACAACAGTATCGTCCAGGATTCTGTCTCCAAAGCCGATTAAACTGCGCCCAATATCCCTTGCACCTGCATTGCTCGTCATTATAAGAACAACATTGCGGAAATCCGCTTTCCTGCCGTTATTGTCTGTAAGGGTTGCGTAATCCATTATCTGGAGAAGTATATTGTAAATATCCGGATGTGCTTTTTCTATTTCATCCAAAAGCACAACCCCGTGGGGATGCTTGCGGATTGCATCTGTTAAAAGTCCTCCCTCTTCATAGCCTACATAGCCCGGAGGAGCGCCGACAAGCCGGGATACCGTATGCTTTTCCTGATATTCGCTCATGTCAAAACGGTGCATGCTTACGCCTAACACATCTGCAAGACTGCGTGCCAGCTCCGTTTTTCCAACCCCGGTCGGACCAACAAAGAGGAAATTTGCAACCGGTTTGTTCTGGTTCCTGAAACCGGCACGGGATCTTTTTACAGCCTTTACTACTGCCTCTACTGCATTGTCCTGACCGAATATACGTTCCAAAAGACTCTTTTCCAGCAGGCGTAATTTATCTTTTTCGTTTCCGCCGACAGAGCGTTCGGGTATACGCGCAATTTTGGATATTACGGTTTCTATAACAGGGAGATCGATCTCGATTTTCTGGATCACGTCTTCGATTCCTTCGATTCCATCAATTTCGTCAATATTATCAACTCCATCCATGGATAAAAGATCTTCGGAGGCACCCTCATCATAATCATCAAGATTTTCGAAATTATCAGAAAAGTATTCCGGTTTAGAACTTTCCTGAACACTGGAAGAAAGGTTTTCGTTTCCTTCTTCGCCCTGTTCCGGATTTAGTTTTTCCTGTTCATCTTTTTTATATTTTTCTATCCGGGCAAAGGAACCTGCCTCATCTATTACATCAATTGCCTTGTCCGGAAGACGGCGTTCTGTAATGTACTGTGCCGAAAGTCTTACGGCTCCTTCCACCGCTTCTTCCGAATATTGTACATGGTGGTAATCTTCATATTTATTCTTAAGGCCAAGAAGAATTTTTATTGCATCTTCTTCGCTCGGTTCGTTTATGTCTATTTTCTGAAAACGCCGGGACAGAGCCCTGTCCTTGTCAAAAAATTTGCTGTACTCCTCATGAGTGGTAGATCCTATGCAGCGGAGTTTGCCGCTGGTAAGGGCAGGTTTTAATAAATTGGATGCATCCAGAGCACTGCCGGAAACAGAACCGGCTCCTACAAGGGTGTGAATTTCGTCTATAAAGAGAATTGCCTTTTCCTTCTTTAACATTTCTTCTACAACTTTTTTTACCCTTTCTTCGAAGTCTCCCCTGTACTTTGTTCCTGCCACTAAGGCACCCATGTCCAGGGAATAAATCTGAAAACCCTTTAAAGTCGGCGGAACATTCCCTGCAACAATCCTCTGTGCAAGTCCCTCTGTAATTGCAGTTTTGCCTACACCGGAATCTCCTACATGAACGGGATTATTTTTCAGGCGGCGGCAAAGAACCTGTACTGTTCTGTCAAGCTCTGCATCCCTGCCTATAACAGGCTCCAGTAAATTCTCTTTTGCCAGGGTGGTTAATTCAGAAGCATATTTTTCCAGTGCAGATTTTTTATTTGCCCTGTTCTTACTTGTATCCTCTTCCTGATTAAGATCCTTATTATGATCTTTCCGCCTTCTGTCCCTGTCATTCATAAAGGATCTCTTATCCGGCCTTATTTCATCCTGATCAAAATCCTCGGAGCTTCCAATGCCATGAGAGATAATGCTCACTAGATCGTAACGGTTAACACCCGCCTGCTTAAGGAAATGCGAACAGTAATTCCTCTCTTCATCGTACAGGGAGACAAGTATATCCGTTGCTTCCAGACTGGCCTTTTGGGCTGCCTGGCTGGACATTACGGCTCTTTCTATAACACTGTGAAAATTAACTGTCTGTATGGGATCTGCATCCGGCAGAATGGGAATTTTACTTTCGAAAAATTTCTCCATGCCGTCTCTAAGGGTATCCATATCGGCACCGCAGGCAAGAAGTATGTCCTGAATTTCATCAAGATCAAGGGCAACATAAAGAATATGTTCCGGGGTTAAATATTCATGGCTTCTTACCTTTGCTTCGGTATAAGCTCGGTTTATTATAGTCCTTACCGGACCGGAAATTTTCATGTTTCTCCTCTTAAGCTAAGCTTATGCTTCTTCAACTATGCATTTTAGGGGGTACTCATATTGCTTTGCGATGCTATGTACCTGATTCGCTTTGGTAACAGCAATATCCCATGAATAAAGGCCTACAATCCCCCTGCCATTATTGTGAACCTTGAGCATAATTGTTCTGGCTTCTTCTGGGTTTAGATGAAAAACTATCTTAAGAACTTCTACAACAAATTCCCTGGTGGTAAAATTGTCGTTCAACAGAATAACCATATAATCCTTTGGTTCTTCCGTTTTTTGCATGTCCTTGCTTAGTAATTCAGTTTCACCAATATCTTTAAATGCCATTTCTTTTGCTCTAATAATATGATATACCTAAAACCCAAAAAAGGCAATGTATATGCAGGCAAGGAAACGAAACCATCGGTTTTGGCACTATATTTTTTAGTCATAAAATAAACAGATTCCATACACCCTTTCTGCTCCCTTATCCAATAGAGCTTTTGCAGATGCATTCAGGGTAGCTCCTGTTGTAATTACATCATCAAAAATAATTGCTGTTTTGGGAGCATTTTTCGGGCAATAAATCCTGCCCTTTAGATTATTTTCCCTTTCTTCCCTGTTCAATTCTTTTTGGTTCCGGGATTTTAATCTTTTCAGGCAGGATATGACTTTAATCCTGTTTTTCTCAAATGTTCCACTTTTTAAAACAGAAAGCCTTGAAGCAAGAAAGGCAATTTGATCCCAACCTGCTCTCTTAATTTTTCCCGGCTTTGGAGGAACAGGAACCAATACAGCATTAAATAAATCATCATCATCAAAATCTTCAATGGTTTTCTTTAGACAAAGGACAAAGAAATTTCCTATTCCATAAGATTTTTCAAATTTATATTTTCTTAACATACTCTTGAACCTTCCTCTATAGGGAAACAGGCTTTTTTGCATGAGAAAATACTTGTCACTGTATAATTTTTTATAAGTTTTATTAAAATCCAGATATTCCAATAACTTTTTACGGCAATTTCCGCAAATTCCATAAAATGAATCATCAGAATTCATCAATGCAGAATCACAATATCCGCACCCATGTGGAAATAAAAATTCCCTTAAATAATAAATTAATTTTCTGGTTTTCATGCCTTATTAAGGCAGGGAGATGTATTTTACATTTATTTTAATTAAAATTTATTACAGGTATCACATTCATTTATTGGTCAAATAAACCGGGAGCAGGATTTTCTTTATTTTCCTTTTTGTCTCTATTGTCCTTATTGATTGATGGATTTTGAGTTTTCCATTTTTGAATTAGGTTTATTGCCTGTAATGGAGTAATAAGGTTAATATCCAGGCCGGATAATTCCTTAATTATTTTAGATTCTTTGTTCTCTGTTTTGGGTGGAATGGATTCAGGAAAGCCTTCTGCCGGAATTTCATTATTATTTAAAAGGGAAAGAATTTCCCCTGCACGTATCAATACCTCTTCCTTAAGACCTGCAAGAGCTGCAACATGAATACCATAGGATTCGGATGCAGGACCGTTTTTTATTTTGTGAAGAAAAATAATTTTACCTTCACTCTCTGCAACATCCATGGAAAGGTTTTTTAGGGCAGGATGATTTATTTTTGAAAGCTCATGGTAATGGGTAGCAAAAAGGGTTCTGCACTTTATTTTATCCAGTAATTCCTCACAGACTGCCCAGGCAATTGCAAAACCATCCTTGGTTCCCGTTCCCCTACCCACTTCATCCATTATTACAAAGCTCCTTTCTGTGGCCGTGTTCAGGATATATGCAGTTTCATTCATCTCTACAAGGAAGGTGGATTCTCCCCTTGCCAGATTATCCGATGCACCAACACGGCAGTATATTCTGTCTACAAGGCCTATTTTTGCTTCTGTTGCAGGAACAAAGCTACCGCATTGAGCCATTATTGTAATAAGAGCCGCCTGTCTTAAATAGGTGGACTTTCCTGCCATATTGGGACCTGTAAGAAGGGAGAAGAAAATATCCCTGTTCAAATCCAGATCGTTGGGAATGAATTCTCCCCTGCCCATATGCGCTTCCACAACAGGATGCCTGCCCTCTTTAATAATCGATTGGTTATTAATATCTATTTGCGGTTTAGTCCATCCATGTATGGCAGCTGCCCAGGCAAGGGAGGCAGCAGTATCCGCTTCGGCTATGCATTTTGCTGCAGAGGAAAGCAGGGGAAGCAGGCATTTTGCCTTATCCCTTAATTCAAAAAACAGGGTTTTTTCAAGCTCAATAATTTTATCGGAGGCAGAATTTATTTCCGATTCTATAGAGGCGAGTTTATCTGTGGTAAATCTCTCTCCCCCTGCAATTCCCTGCCTTCTGATAAAATGTGAAGGTACTCTGGACAAGTTTACATTGCTTACTTCAAAATAATATCCGATTAGCCTGTTATAACGTATTTTTAGGGCGGCAATTCCCGTACTCTCCCTCTCTTCTTCCAGATAAACTTCAAGAAGGTTCCTGCCGGAATTCCTTAATTCCTTAAGCCTATCCAATTCCGGATTATAGGAATCCTTAATCAGGTTTCCCTCTGTAAACAATATTGAAGGATCTTCTGCTATTCCCCTTTTTAACAGATCCTCCAAATCCCGAATCTCTCTTATGCCTTCTTCATTCAGAGAAATAGCTTGTGAAGATTCAAAATAACCGGAAAGGGATTCTATTTTCTTAATCATCTTCCTGAAATTTTCCAGTGCATTCCCAATGGATGCCATGTCCTTCGCATGAGCCTTATCCAGTGCAAGTCTGGAAGACAGCCTTTCCAGATCCGGACATCCGGTTAATAGATCCCTTAAATTTCCAAGGAGTTCCTGATTCCTGTACAAAGCTTCAACGAAATCCAACCGGCGCATTATATTTTCTTTATTGTTTAAAGGATGGAGAATCCTGTTTCTTAATAACCTTTTACCCATTGAAGTTTTTGTTTCATCCATTACTTCCAGCAGGGTAAAACGGCTCTCTCCATCCATAAGGTTTTTTACCAGTTCCAGATTTCGCTGAGTGGCTTCATCCAGATTTAAATTTTCACCATCATTGTTAATTTTTATACTGCGTATATGGGGTAAAAGGGATTTGGATGTATTGTCCAGATATTCCAGAAGAGCGCCAGCAGAAATAATTTCGGGAGATTCATTATCAAGACCAAATGCCTTTAAGCTGGTAAACTGCCTTTCCAGTCTCTCCCTGCTTCTGTGAAAATCGAAAAGCCAGTCTGCCCAGCGGTTAATTACAAGGCTGCTTCTTTCCGCCAATGCCGAAGAGAGGGAAGGAAAAGAATTTAGTATGGATTCCTGAACAATAATTTCACGGATCTGCAGCCTTTCCAGTTCCTGCCTTAATTTTAATGAGGCAGATGAAGGATGGAATGAGCAGGAATAAAAATCGCCAATGGAAAGATCCAGATAAGAAAAAGAAAAAAAAGAACCGGTAAAGGCAAGAGCGGCAAGATAATTTGCACAACCACTGTCAAGATAGTCCTCTTCCACAGTGGTACCCGGGCTAATAATTTCCACCACGGCACGTTCCATAAGGGCAGATTTTCCGGTACCCGGTCTTGAAAGCTGCTCGCAAATGGCAACTCTTTTCCCCGCTTTTAATAATCTTGCAATATATGAACGGCTTGCATGGTAGGGAATTCCGCACATTGGGTATCCCTGTCTCTTTGTCAGGGTTAAATTTAAAAGAGCGGAGACTTCCTGTGCATCTTCAAAGAACATTTCATAAAAATCGCCCAAACGGAAAAATAGAATATCTCCCCTGTGATCGTTTTTAATACGCCTGTATTGATCCATCATTGGGCTTGAATTCATAAAACTATCTTAAGAAAATTTTGTTTATCTGCTCCTGTTCCTTAAACTGGAAATAAGTCTGTCTGTTATATCCACTGTGGGGCTGAACCATATGATACCGGAAGATTCCGTTAAATTCAATACCGCACTGAATCCTTCACTTTCTGCAATAAAATTAATTTCGTCATATATCTGCTCGTGGAAGGAAGATGACATTCTTAAATTGGTAAGCTGGGTCTCCAGTGCGGCTCTTTGAACCTGCACATATTCCCTGAGAAAATCGTCCCTTCTGCTGATTTCTGCTTCCAGTGTCAATGCCTGTTCATTATTGCCCCTTGCCCTGGCTTCTACAAGGTTTACCCTAAGATTTTGGATCTCTGCGCTCATTCTGTCAATTTCTGTCTGGATTCTTGCACTTCTTTCCTGGAATTCTCTTATTGGTCTGGATTCGCTAAAATAGGCCAGATAGACCCTGTTTAAGTCCACCACCGCAAAACGGGTTAAAATTTGCGCTTCTGCAATTCTTGCAAAAGACAGAATAAAAAGAATAAACAATAAAAATCTTTTCATACAATGTTCCTTAAACCCAATCTCCTAAAAGGTAGATAAGGCAATTGAAATTATAAAATCAAATCCGAAAAGTCCGCCGCTGCCGCCATGGTGCTGAACACGCCCATTCGGAGAAATCGTAAACCTTCTTGCAAGACTGAACCTGAGCGGAAACTGGGGTATGGTAAAGCGTATTCCGCCGCCATAACTAAAACGCATGAAGAAATAACCCCTGTCATCAGGTTCAAAAAAGCTTGAAAAAAGGGCACTCGGTGTTTTCTTAACACCAGCCATATCAAAGAAAAAATCCCAGGATAATAAACCCTGTACAAGGGGGATTCTTATTTCCGCCCAGCTCTCCCAGAGAGCCAATCCCCTATTGTTAAATTCATCATATCCCCATCCCCTTCCTATGAACATACCGTCAAGGAATAACATATTGGAAGATTGAATTACAGGATTCGAGCCCCTCCATGGCTGGGGAAAGATAAATGAAAGTCCTGTATGAAGGCCAAGAACAGCCTTAAAATTCCAGTCATCTGATACAGGTAAATCAAAAAGGGTATAGAACCATTGAACCCTTGTTTCTGTCTGAATATAGTATTCATGTTCCCGGGGGAAAATGCCATATATGCCTATCCTCTGGCTTGCATATAAACCGCTGGAAGGATCATAGAAAATATCACGCCTATCCAGCGATAAATTGGTCCATATGGATATTGCCGGTCTCCAGATATTGTTTCCTGCCCTTAGAACGGGATCGAAGGGACGGTAAGCATTACTGTTATATGAATTCAGAATGGCACCAATTCTAAAACCGCCTCCCAATTGGAGAATTCCAAGTGGAGTAAGCCAGCGGTAACCGGAACCAATGCCCAATGATAAATGGTATTGGTGGTAGGTCATGATATATTCTTCAGGCGGAACCCTGCCGGAAATATAATCTTCCCATGATGCAAAACCATCCGGATGGGCATATTCTTCATCCCCGTTAAAAAAAGGTGCGGAATTATTTATCCAGGATCTCAGACGTGAATGTCTGAAGGAAATTTCATAGCTCATGGAAAGTGGTCTGTTTAAAAACCAGTTATGCGTAAAACCAAGCATTACATTCTGCGTATCCGGCGAAACGGTTAATTCTGCTCCAAGGGCATTTCCTCCGCCAAGAAAATTCCTGTCATTCCACCTGACCATGGCAGAAACCGGAAAGGAACCGGGTTCTGTAGTTCCGGAAAAAGTAAGTCCGAACTGAACATCGGTGGTAGGCATTTCCTCCACGGTAAGGACTAGATCCATTAGGGAGTCTGTGCTTCCCGGAGGTGTTTCCGGTGTAACCATGGAGAAATATTGTAAATTGTATAAATTCCTTAAACCATCCAGAACCCTGGACTGGGAAAAAATATCTCCCGGTTCCAGCGGAATTTCCCTTAGAATTACATGATCTCTTGTTCTTACATTTCCGCGAATTATTATATTTTCTATATGAGCCCTGCCCCTTTCAACAATGGTTACCTGATAGGATAGAATTCTGTTTTCCGTATCCCTGATTGGAAAGGGATCTATGCGGTTAAAAATATATCCGTTTTCAAAATATAAATTGGCAATCCTCATAAGATCGCCCTGCAGTCTTGCATCGTTAACCAGCTCTCCGTGTCGGGATAATACCAGTGAAGAAAGTGTGTCTGTGGAAAAAATCTGGTTTCCCTGAAAGGTAATTCCTCCAAAGATATAGGGCTGGCCTTCATAGATCAGGAAGGTAATGGTTAACAGGTTATTGCCCCTGTCATCCACCCTTATCTCTCTTACCTCATCAACTATATGGGCATCTACATAGCCCCTGTCATGATAGTATTGCTCGATTGCCAGCCTGTCCTGGATTATCTGAGCTTCCTGATAGGCACCATCTGCTATAAAACCCCTGGTTCTTGAGCTTATCTGGCTTCTTAAAATACGGGCGGAGAAAACCTCATTGCCTTCAAACTGGAAACTGTCTATTACAACCCTGCTGCCTTCTATAATGTTAAACGCAACAATAATCGTATTGTTTGGACCCGGAATTAATTCCGATTGAACCCTTACATCCGGATATCCCCTTTCCAGATACCTGTTCCTTATTGCAAGCTCATCTATCCTTAACCTTGCCGGTGTGGCAACATCGTTTACCCTTGTAATTACAAGATCCAGAAGATCGTTTCGCCTGATATTATTATTCCCGACGAAATTTATACGCGATATAACAGGTCTTTCCACAACAGAAAAGACAAGAATTACTTCGGTGCCTTCCGGATTTGCCCTGGCGGCATTAACATTAATGTCTTCAAAATATTCCAATGCATAAAGACGGCCCAAAAGCTCCAGAAATACATTGTCGGTAAAGTTTCTGCCAATGTATTGCTGGGTAACTCCCTCAAGATCCGAAAGTCTTACATTGTTCAGACCTTCAAATGTTACTCTCCTGATGGGTCTTCCAATATACCAGTCTCCGTTTTCCTGTGAAAAAGCGGGAAAGATAATTATAAATGCCAGTAGTATAATCAGGGCAAAACGCATCATAACTCCTAAGTTCCTAATTACTATTACAAAAAATCAAAAAAAAAGAAAGGCATAGAATCCAGAAAGTTCTCCCTTAAAAGGTTCTCCCTTAAAAGGTTCTCCTCCAGAAAATTGAAAAGGAAATATCATCCAAGAACCAGTTTCGATAATTCTGTGGAGCCACATCCAGTCTTATATCAAAAAGAGGTCCTCTAAATTCCACTCCAACCTGGGGTTCCAGTCTAACACCTGCCGAAGGATTTAATTCATCCAGACGGAAGGTAAGCATTAGCTCACCGAAGATGTCCGGACTAAAGTATCTACCTATATAAACAGTGGTATTATCAAAATAGTTACCAAAAGTAGTGGTATATTCAGGTTGTAAAACAAAATTTTGAACAAATTGGGTTCTTACCGAAAGCATATCCAGCCCGAGAAAATTCCTTACCTCCCTTTGAACCCTGTTTAACAGGTAAAACTGTGCAAGACTGTCAAGAATAACACCTGTTGCAAGACTGATATTGCTCCCTTCCGAACCTTCAGGTGGAAAATGACCTAAAATTCCATAAATTTCCTGCTGTGAAAGGGGCGGAGAAGAAATAAACCGGGGAGAAAAAGAAAATAATGGGGAATAATCTATTATCATGGATATAATAACAGATCCATGCTGATTGTGATCCCGCATTTCAGCTCTGGCACTTATCCTGGGATCGAAGGATGATTCGGTTTCCCTGAAAAACAGGGTACCCTCCCTAAGATAGAAATTTCTTTCAAGATAGAAAAATTCACCGCTTCTTAAATTAATATCCCCGTTAATCGAATAGCGGCCTGAAGAATTGTCATGTAAAACCCTTATTCCCGTTCCCAAATCCGCATTGGCCTGAAGAACCGGAAAATCCATATTTGGCCAGAAAAATGAAACACGCCTGCCTGCCCTGATAGTAAAATCCGAAAGAACAGCAAAATTTTTCGGCTCTACATCATAGGTAAAACTGCGAAGTTCATCAAAATTTAAGGTAACCTCTGTATCATTTACAACAAGATCCCCGATTATGTTTACAAGGAAATTATCCACAACAATGATCAGGGTTCCTGAAACCTGACCATCTGCTACCACTCCTGCCAGGTCAAAGGCACTTGGAATCGGGGTGGAAGACGGTACCTCTATATCTAACCTTAGGGTATTGGGAATCCATTGATCGAAGCGGAACCAACCCTGTCCCTGACCGGCACCCTGGTTTGCTCCCTGCCCTACAACGGCATCGACAGGACCAAACCAGAAATCATATCCTTCCAATGTAAATACGGCTGCTACAGGTCTAATAGGTTCGGGAATAAATTCCGGAATTACAATATGCACTCCTGTTGCCCTTAGACTTCCGTAGAATTCAGGATCTGTCAGGGTACCACCTATACGAAAAGAACCTGCAACCAGCCCTTCCGGAAATCTTACGGGTGTTAAATCGGGAGGGAAAAAATTCCACAGGGAGCTCATGTCTACATAAAAATTGGATGCATAGGCATCCAGATTTCCGTTTTCCAATGTACCGGAAACTGAACCCCTAACAGGAAATGGAGATGACAGGGAAGCAGAATAACTGCCGCCTAAAGGAGTTGGCGTGTAAATAAAACGGAGCATATTTGACGGCCCACCATTAACCGCCATATAAACTCCCTCGCTCTCGTTTTGGAAGGAAAAATCAAAATTAAAGCCGTCAGAATTCATGGAGCCGTATCTTGCATTGTCTATTGCCAGGACTCCTGTTATACCGGAAAAATTATTTAGTAAATCCAGCCAGGAAGAGGAATTATCTTTAGATGAGGAATTATTAAAACCTGCATTGGTGCCAAAAGAGACATTAACGGGAATTATATCCCCCAAATTTCCAAAAAGTAGAGCCTGTGTATTTACTACTCCCATTAACCTGTCTATTTTGAATTCACTAATAACGGCTTCAAGACCAAAACCATTTATGTTAATTTCTTCCAGAAATAAAATATCGTTATCCATATTTGCATCCAGAGAGAGGTGAATAATATTCCCCGGTATTGCCATTATATAAGACGAAAGATTTGCAGAGGCATTAAAGGATGTCATGGATTCCCAGTGTAAATTAAATTCCCCGTTAATAATTGCATTAAAATTCGTAAAACGGGATAACTGCATTCCGCTTGTATTTACCATTAAATCTATATCGTTATCTATGTAAATTGCACGAACAAAATAAAATTCGTTTCGCATAATACTGGATGCATATACCTGAAGATCCAGATTTGCAAAGGATGAATCCCATAAAAGGTTTAAATTTCCCTGCAGCTCTCCCAGCCCGTCATTATATAAAAAACTGGAAATGCTTAAACCGCTCTCATCTGCCTTTCCCATAAGTGCCAATGAAGCCTGGCTGGAAGCCGGTGTATTTAAACGGCTGATTTCGAACCTTTCAATTCCTGCTTCCCAGTTATTCGGGTTTTCATAATGCAGGGAAACCATGAAATTTAATGAAGCATGCTGATACCCGGAAGCAAAGGGAACATTTTCTCCCAAAACATATCCTGAAAGAATTCCATCATCTGCAAATGAAAAGAAGGCATGAAATCCATAAGAACCAATCAAGCTTAACTGTCTGTAATCCAGAAATACTCCATAAAAGTTATAGGTAAGATCGCGATAATAAGCGGAAAGTGTAAATGAAATATCATTTATGTCTTCTATATCAAAAAAACTGGTAATATCCACATGGCTGCCATTCCATGAAATACGGCCGGTGTTTAAATCCAGTCTCCTGTTGGTTCCGGAAATAGAAGCCGAAACAGAAGCAATTTCGTTATAGGATGCAGAAAACAGGGGAATATGATAAAGAAACTGATTAAAATCCGTTTCAAAGAAAACCTCGGTATTAATTATTGTCTCATTAAATATATTATTAATAAAGGGAGGAATAAAGGGAAGAAATACAAGGGGTTCCACATAGGCGGTAATATCGGATAAAAAAACAGAATCCAGCCTTGCATTCACCTGAAAGTGATTATTTCCATTCATGGAATCATTATCCATAAAGCCTTCAAACATTATTCTGGACTGATTCTGCCCAGGCTGCGGATTGGCGTATTTCCTGGCTGAAATATTAAAGCTCATGTCATCTTCTTCCATAAGAAGCTGCGCATGCAAAGAAGAAAATTGAATGCCTCCGGAATCCAGGTTTCCGCTCATATTAATTTCGCGGCTTAAGACTGCGTTATGCGTATTAAAAACAAAGGAACCGCTTAAACCCTCTGTGCCATGTCTTCTTAAATCGGAAAACGAAAGGGAGCCATAGGGAGAGACGGGAGCAAATTCCAACCCCCCGTAAAATTCCAGGTTCCCATAGGAAGATTGTATATCCAATAAACTTATATTTATTCCTTCTGAATCTCCCTCCGCCCTTATATCCAGAGAAAGTACACCCGTAAAAGCGTTTGCTATTCCATGACTCTGGAAATCCAAAGAATAGGATAAATCTCCCAATGCATAATCCATATTTCCATTGCCGCTAATTCTTACGGATAGAAGTGGGTTAAAAACAGCAAGGTCGCCGTTAAATGTAATCAGATCTCCAAGGATGAAGTTTTCTCCCATGAAACGGACGCTTAAGCGTTCGCTCAAGCGTTCGCTAAAGTCTTCACTTAAGCTTTCGTTAAAATCCCCGTTATCAAATTCGTAGGAAAGTGAAAGGGTAAAGGGAAGGAGATCCCGGGTCTTTCTCATTTCCAGACTCCTGCCGGAAAAAGAAAAAGCAAAATCAATCGGCCTGAAAGAGAAGGTTTCGCCTGAAAGATAGAGAAGGGACAGGGACGCACTTCCTTCACCCAATTCTTCATAATATTGCCCGTTAAGAGTCCCCCCCATTCCCACATTGGATCTTATTCCCTCCAGAACCGAGAATTCCGCACCGGCATCCCAATTGCTTTGAAAGCTGATTATTCCGTCTCTTGTAGAAGCTTCAAAACGGAAACCCTGTACGAAAAAACCGGCATTTTCACCTGAAAATTCCAGTTCCCCGTTAAGGATTCTTAGGGAAAACATATCAGGTAATAAACCGGATACTCCAGTTTCTCCGTTTACTCCTGCTTCTGCATTACCGTTAATTTGTCCTGTTAAATTACTAAAAATCAGAATAAGGTCATCGTCTTTTTGATAATCCAGCCTTAATATTGGTCTATCTATCCTTGCCATGTGGAAGACATTGGAAAAATTACCTTTTAAAAACTCCCATAATGAATAGGATAGCCTTAATCTGGAAATGGAAAGAACAATACTGCCATCATCCCTTAAAACATGAATATCCCTTATGTCCAGAACACCGAAGATGGATGGCCCCATGGAAGAGTAAATTATCTTTCTGCCAAGAATTTCTTCTGCCTGAGTTATTAATCCATCCCTCGTTCTTTCCATTCTTTCAAAAAGAAGGGTCTGAAAAGGCCTTAACAAGAGAGCTGTGCCTAATGACAGAGTAATAAAAATGAGAATTCTTATTATAACAGCCCTTTTAATCATTCCCATGGCCTTTAAAATGATTTACATAATACAATTGTACATTTTTTTTTTTTGTAATACATTATCATATCATGGAAATCCTTAATAATTTCATTGTTTTCGAAGGGTTGGATGGCTCCGGAACAACTACCCAGTTAAATATCCTGACAGAGAATTACAAATTGCTCTCCCCTGCCTTATACAGAACATTTGAACCTACAGATAGTATTATCGGCAGATTGATACGTCAAAGCCTTAGAAAAGAACCGGAATTAGCTCCGCAAACCCTTGCTTACCTCTTTGCAGCGGACAGATATGAGCATATTTTAGGAAATAACGGCATAAAAGAGCGCTGTAATGCTGGAGAACTCGTTGTTTGTGACAGATATATCCCGTCTTCGCTGGTTTACCAGGGTCTTAGCTGTAATGAAGAGCTCCCTGCACTGTTAAATAAAGACTTTCCAATGCCGGAATTATTAATTTTTCTGGATATAGATGCGGAAATAGCTGCCAAACGCCTAAAAGACAGACCCCATAAGGAGATTTTTGAATACCTGGACTTTCAAAAAAGAGCCGGAGACCTATATAAAAAGGTACTAAAAGAGCTTTCCATCCGCGGAGTAAGAGTGGAAATTCTAAATGCAGATGAAGAGCAGGATCTTATTGCGGCTAAAATATGGGAGCAAATTGAAAAGATGCCGATATTCAGTAAATGAAGATTAAATTACCTTTTCCTAAAAAACTGCTGTTTTTCTGCCTATTTTTTGTGATTTTCTCTTCTTCTTTTGTTGTTTCGCCTGTTAATGCCTATTATGTTACATATAAAGAGCAGTATTTCAGGCTTTTTCATATGCACTATAATGCCAACCCGGATAATTACATAGAAAATATATATTGGCTGGAAAGAGCTCTGGAAGCACCCTTCTGTAATCCCCTTTATGCCCTTGCCCTTATAGAAACGGAAATTGAATGGGAAAAATACCGTTATCTATTCATGATGCACTTAAACCTTAAAATGGCAGAACAGCATATGTTTTTGGGTTCCCTGTACAATAAAAGAAATGCCTATTTTTACAATGCACCCTTCCGCGATGCAAATCTGGCATCCCTGGACATAGCCGAAACCTGCTTTAATGCCGCCCTTTACTACTGGAATGAGGCACTAACCTGGGCAGGAAGGGCAAACGAAAACAGATTCCGATGGATTAACCTCCAAAGAGTGCAAAACTGGGAAGATTCAGCCTTCCGTATTGGCAATGGTTCCTATAATTACGGCAGGGTAATAAACAGGGAACTAGCTTCTTTACAAGCGGTAAGGGAACAATTCCTGGCCATGGACGAAAATACCTACTAAAATATGCCCAATTGATTAATTATCCCATCCATGTTACCCTAAAACCAGCCAGGTTTTAGGAAAATGGAGTGTGTTTCGGCCACCCATCATTATTCTAAAACCCTTTTTCCTTCAAAAATCCGGTTAAAAATCGGATTGCTTTTCTACGCCCAAATTTTGTTATGAAATTAATTATATATATTTTTTTATTAATCTTTACCTTTAGCCCCTCTTTTGCCCAAAATACGGATCAGGAATTCGTAATCCGGGAAATATACTTCTATGTGGAAGGGCGAACCCAGGATTTTGCACTAATGCAGCATGGCGAGTTTTATTATGGGGAGAGGATTCAGGGAAGGGATAACCTATACAGGTACATCGCCCTAAAAACCCAGCTACTCAATAATCAGCGTGTTTTGGATGATTCATATACACGAATAGATTATAGTCTGGACGCCATGGAAGAAGACGGAGCCCTGCCTGTAATACTGATGGTATTTGTAAGGGATTCCAGAAATTTCGTTGTACTTCCCTACCCCGAATACTCCACAAATAGCGGCTTTGGTTTAACGTTAAAGGCAAGAAACTATAACTTCCTTGGTACAATGACACCGATGAGCATAGACCTTGGTTACCAGCGGAACAACGAAGGCAATAATTCGTTTAACTTTGCATTTAACATGAGCATGCCCTTCCAGGCAGGCGGCCTTAACTGGAATTTAATCTTCGGAAACAGCATTGTTTATGAACCAAACAACCCATTGCGTTTTAATACCAGTGTAGGTCTTGCACTTAATATTCCATGGTATAGAACAACCTTTGGGTTTGGCGCAACCCAGTTTCTATATATTAATGAACCTGTAAGTACAGACAGCAATACTCATTACGGAGTAAACAGAAGCCATTATTCTCCCTACTTTGGAACCGAACTATTCGGTTTTTGGCGCATCCCTCTGGGATTGGAAATTGGGGAATACGGAATGCTTAATTATACATTCCGTTTGGCATTCCGCGTAAACTATCCAACCATTCCCACCGATCTAACCTTAAAACCAACCACCATTAATACCCACACAATTTCTTTTGGAAGAATAAACTGGATAGGTAATTTCCAGAGCGGTATGTCGTTCAATTTAAGTTTAATGAATACCTTTTACATAGATAATCATGAAGCACCATTTGGAATGGCAATAGATACAAGGTTAATATATCATCAGCCCATAGCAAACCACTTTGGCCTTTCCACCCGCCTAACCTATCGCCAATGGTGGAGACATTCCAACAGAACCGGTGGCTTGGTTGGAATTAACAATGCAGGAGATATGTTAAGGGGAATTCCGGATAATAACCTTAAAGCCACCCAAATGTTCTCCTTTAGCCTTGATTTTGCTGTAAGAGTATTGCGCTTTACACCATCTGTCTGGTTTAATGCTCCCGGCCTTTCCATATTTAATGTGGATGTCCATCTTGCTCCATTTACAGACATTGCCCTATTATCCGGCGAATACATGAACAATGACGGCACCTGGTCTGGCGTAAACTTTTCTCCGGCCAATGTAAAACAGACAATTGGTCTTGAAATGATCATTTTCTCCGGTCATTTTAGAAGTTTAAGTTTAAGAGCCAGTCTTGGGTACGATGTAGACAGACTAAGAAGTGAAGGCCTCCGTCTCATGGGCGGCTTCTTCCCGCGCTGGCACGAAATTTACATAGGCCTGGAAAGATCTTATTAGAATGACAGACAGTGAATTGTTGAACTTAATCAATATGGGGGAATCCAGTAAGGTACAATTTAAGGAGAGAATGCCCAACCCTGACAGTTTTGCCAATGAATTAATAGCATTTTCAAATTCCAATGGCGGATTAATTATTTTTGGAGTGAATGACAAAACAGGTAACATAAATGGTCTTACATTTAATGAAATTCAACAGACTAACCAGCAAATCATAAATATTGCTTCCCAGAAGGTGTATCCGCCTGTATATATTAACACCGAGACTGTAACAGTAAATAACCAAAATCTGGTCATTATTAATGTTAATGAAGGCTTATCAAAACCATATAAAGATTCCAATGGCACAATCTATGTAAAAAACGGTTCTGATAAAAGAAAGGTAACATCTAATGACGAAATTGCTCGTCTATTGGGCAGCCGCAATTTAACGGCTGACGAAACCGAAATATGGGATTCTTCAATAAAAGATATAGATACCAGACTTTTTTCAGAATATTTTGCCAAAGAATTCGGAACTTCATTTGAAAATAAAAACCTATCACTTGAAGAAGCATTAAAGGCAAAAAAAGTAATAAGAAATGAGCATCTAACACTTGCCGGTTTATTATTCTTTGGTAAGGAACCCCAGTCATTTCGTCCGGCTTTTACAATTAAAGCAGTAATGTATATTGGAAACGATATTGGCGGCGAAAATTATAAAAGTAAACCTGAAGATCTTAAAGGCACAATCCCGGAACTTTTTAAACAGGGAATGATGTATATAAAGAGCTGTATAAACTATAAACAGGAAAATCAGGGATTTAATTCAAAGGGCGTTCCTGAAATTTCCATTATTGCACTGGAAGAAGTTTTGCAGAATGCACTTGTTCACAGGAACTATTTTAAAAATTCTCCAATTAGGTTAATGGTATTTGATAACAGGGTAGAAATAATCAGTCCCGGAAAACTTCCAAACAGCCTTACAGTGGAAGAAATAAAATACGGCAACCCTGTAATCAGGAATAATCAAATTGCATTATTCGCAAGTAATACAATGCCTTATAGCGGTCTGGGTTCAGGGCTTCGCCGTGCCTTTGCCAATCAAAGCAATTTGGAACTTATTAATGATATAGACGGCGAGCAATTTATTGCTCGTTTCCCAAGAAAAACTACATGAATAAAAAATACAGTGCAGCCCTTATTGGCTGCGGAAGAATAAGCGGTAAACATATAGAATCTTATGCGTCTAACAAGAATTTCATAACCTTAGCTGCCTTATGCGATCCGGAAATAGACAGAGCTCATAAGCAAAACACCGAATATGCCAGACTTACAGAAAAAAACGATGCTGAGGCTTTTTCCGATTACAGGGAAATGTTAAAAGTAATTAAACCCGACCTTGTAAGCATAGCATCTGAATCCGGCAAACATGCAGAAATGGCAATTAACTGCCTTAATGCCGGTGTTCATGTAATTTGCGAAAAACCCATGGCACTTTCTACAAAAGATGCGGACAATATGATAAGTGCGGCAAGAACAAACAATAAAAAACTAGCAGTTTCTTTCCAAAACCGTTTTAATGCACCCGTTATTCGTCTAAGAAAGGCAATAGAATCAGGACGCTTCGGACGCTTACTTCATGGCATGATCCAGATACGCTGGAACAGGAATCCTGCATACTATGCCGAAGCTCCCTGGAGAGGCACATGGGCACAGGACGGCGGAACTCTAATGAACCAGTGCACCCATGGGATAGATCTACTACAGTGGATAATGGGAGAAGATGCAGTTCGCGTTCAGGCACAAACAAGGCGTTTTATTAGACCCATAGAAGCTGAAGACTTTGGTGCAGCCATTATAGAGTTTAAGAGCGGCGCCGTAGGCATTATAGAAGGAACAGCGGATGTATTTCCAAAAAACCTTAATGAAACCCTTTCCGTATTTGGCGAAAAAGGCACAGCCGTAATTGGCGGTCTTGCAGTTAACAAGATCGATACCTGGAGGCTGGAAGATGCTGCCCAACATGGTGACACAGAAGAAGAGGTGATAAAAACCAACGAGGCAGATCCTCCAACAGTATATGGATACGGCCATAATGCTCTCTTTTATGACTTCGCAGATGCCCTGGAAAACAATAGAGAGCCTGCAATAAACGGAGAAGCAGGAAAAAAATCACTGGAAATAATTCTTGCTATATATAAATCCCAAAAAACAGGTAAGGCAGTTGATCTTCCCTGCGATTTTTCCACAAATGAAATGGAGTCTTATTTCGACAAATGAAAGTACCATTTTACGATTCTACAAGAGAATATAGTAACTTAAAAACTGAGTTCGATAATGCAATATCTAACGTAATAAACTCAGGAGCATTCATTCTTGGAAAGGAAGTAAGCACTTTTGAAGAAGCCGTAAAATCTTACACAGGTGCAAAATATGCCATTGGTGTTGCCAATGGTAGCGATGCCCTTCTAATGGCAAGCGAAATTTTAGGTTATAAAGATGCCGAGGTTCTTACACCAACCTTCACCTTCTTTGCATCAGCTTCCTGCATTGCCCGTTTGGGAGGTAAGCCAGTTTTTACTGATGTAGAAGAAGACACCTATAACATGGACTTTAACGATGCAGAAAAACGCATAACAAAGAATACAAAAGGAATCCTCCCAGTTCATTTATTCCTTCAGAGTGCCGATATGGAATCCTGCATGGAATTGGCAAAAAAGCATAACTTAAGTGTTTTGGAAGATGCAGCCGAAGCATTTGGAATGAAGACTACTTACAATGGCAAAAACCTTCATTCAGGAACAATAGGCGACTTCGGTGTTTTTTCCTTTTTTCCAACCAAGACCCTCGGCGGTTATGGCGATGGCGGCATGATAATTACCAATAACGAAGATTATTTTAACATTGCAAAAAGTTATAGAGCCCATGGCACAAAAGTAAAGTATCACCACGATTATATTGGCTATAATTCACGGTTGGACACCCTTCAGGCAGCAATTTTACAGGTAAAATTGAATCATATTGATTCTGCAATTAAAAACAGGACCCTTCATGCAGAACGCTATAGAGAGCATTTAAAGGACATTCCTCATATAAAACTTCCGGTTGTAAGAAATTACAATACACCTGTTAATTATGTATTTTCCCTTCAGGCAGAAAAAAGAGACGAACTGGAAAACTTTCTTAAAGAAAATGAAATTGGTACTTCTGTTTACTACCCCCTACCCCTTCATTTGCAAAAATGTTTTTCCTACCTTGGATATAAAAAAGGTGGCTTTCCCATTGCAGAAAAACTATGTCTTAATTCCATCTCCCTGCCCATGTTCCCCGAACTAAAAAACGATGAAATAGATTATATTTGCGATAAGATTAGAGAATTTTACAGGAAGTGAATAATTACTTACTAGATGGCAAGTAACTTTTATATCCATGAATCCAGTTTCGCAGATGAGGGCTCTGTAATAGGAGAAGGTACTAAGATCTGGCATTTTTCGCATATAATGAGCGGAGCAGTGATAGGAAAAAATTGTTCTATTGGACAGAATGTTTGTATTGCTTCCCGTGCAAAAATAGGTAATGGAGTTAAAATCCAAAATAACGTTTCTGTTTACGACGATGTTATCTTGGAAGACGATGTCTTTTGCGGCCCTTCCTGTGTTTTTACCAATGTCATTAATCCCAGAGCCTTTATAGAACGCAAAAACGAATATAAAACAACCCTTGTAAAAAAAGGTGCTTCCATTGGAGCTAACGCAACAATAATATGCGGTACTACAATTGGGGAATATGCTTTTATAGGAGCCGGCTCTGTTGTAACAAAAGATGTACCTCCCTATGCCCTGGTTTATGGAAACCCTGCCAGAGTACAAGGCAAAGTGAATGAGAGCGGAGAGAAGGTTAGTTAGTGTCTTTTAATATTAATCTAAAAGAACTTTCACAAAAAGAAAGCGTAAAAGTTGAATGGAAAGAAAATGGTAATGATAGAAATATTGTATCCAGTATTACAAAAACAATAACTGCTTTTGCCAACGATATATCCAATATGGGCGGAGGTTATGTAATTTGTGGAGCAAAAGAAGTAAAAGATGATTATGGTTTTCCTAAAATACAATATACAGGTTTATCGGTAGAAAAAATCAAGGAAATAGAGAGTAAGGTTCTTCATCATTGCAGGGATTATATAAGCCCTTCCATTGCTCCATTGGTTCAGGAACTTGACAATCCCGAAGATTTTTCTACAAGAATTCTTGTTTTTGTAGTTATTGCAGATTTATCTGCTCATAGTTATAGGGATGGTGAAACTTCCAGATTCTATGTAAGAATAGGTAAGGAAACAAGAGAAGCAAGGAATGGTATTTTACAGCAGTTATTTGAAAGCAAAAGGGCAACAGAGCCCTTTGATAAGAGACCCTGCATCAATACCGATGAAAAAGATATTGATTTACTTTTGTTTCGTGATTGCTTAAATGAAATGGAATTAACTCAGAAAAATAAACAACTGGAAGATTACCTTTCTGATAAGGAGCAAATTGCAGAATTTATACCACCTTTATTAATAAAAAGAGGATTGGATGATCTACTTTACTTAAGAAATTTTGCTTTATTTATGTTTGGAAAAACTAAATCAATTAGTATAAATTTTCCAGATATTTTTACCATTTTATCCATTTATAAAGGTATAGATAGAAGCGAACCTGATGCAGAAAGATATACTTTTAATGGATCTATTATTGAACAAGCAAAAAAAACTCTGAATTTATTGGATACACAGATTATAACAAATTTTGATAAAAACAGTAATAAACCAAATAAAGAAAAATATCCAAAAAAAGCAGTACAGGAAGCTATAGTTAATGCCATTGTTCATAGAGATTACGAAATTGCAGAACCAATACGTATAACATTTTTCTTTGATAGAATAGAAATTAGATCCCCTGGTACTTTGCATTGGGGTGTTGATAAAGCAAAGTTCATGAATGGGAAAGCCAGCCCCAAGTGGCGCAACCAAAGTTTTGCATATCTATTTAATAAATTGGGTCTTACACAATCGGAAGGACAGGGAATTCCAACTATTTTCCACACTATGAAAGAAAATGGCTCCCCTGCTCCAATCTTTGAAATTGAAAGCGATAGTGTTACATGTATTTTAAAAGCAAATCCTAAATTTCATGGATCTGTAAAAAATGTGAAGATTTGTTAATATATTATGATAATAATAACCGATTCTTTAAATAAAGCATTAATTACACTTAAAGAAGCATGGTTAGAATTCCAAAAAAATACAGAAAATACTTTTGTAAGGGATTCTGTTATACAACGTTTTGAATATACCTTTGAAATGGCGCATAAAATCCTTAGACGTTTTCTTGCTGAAACTGAAACAAACAGAGCAGAAATTTCACAAATGTATTTTAATGAATTAATACGTCTAGGCTGCAAAAGAAATTTATTATTAAACGATCTGGAAACATGGGACAAATACAGAAAACTAAGAAATTTAACCAGCCATGACTACGATGAATTTAATACCGATAACATTATATTAATAATTCCTACTTTTATTGAGGATATAGAATACGAACTGGCAAAAATAAACGAAAAGAGTAACCAGCAAACTACATTTATTCATCTTGAAGAAAACCATAAAAAGATGTTTATTTCTTTATTAAAAAATATTCCAAATATTGAAAACTGTTCAATATATCTTTTTGGCTCAAGAGCAAATGGTAAATCCGTAAATTATTCTGATGTTGATATTGCCATTGATTATAACGGAAAACTTGCACCGAAAGAACTTATTGCAGAAATGTCTGCCATTTTTGAAAAGTCTACATTGCCTTATTCAGTAGATATAATCGATATTAATTCAGTATCTCCTGTTTTTAAAACAAAGATAGAAAAAGATTTTGTCAGAATTATTTAATTTTTATGTTTAACAAAAAACATACAAGATAAGGAAAACTGGACAATATTTATATTATTTTTTGGATAAATAAATGAAAGTAGTAATACTAGCTGGCGGCTATGGTACACGCTTATCTGAAGAAACTACATTAATCCCAAAACCAATGGTAGAAATAGGGGGCAAACCAATATTATGGCATATTATGAAAATATACTCTTATTGGGGATTTAATGAATTTATAATTCTCACAGGTTATAAATCACATATTATAAAAGATTTTTTTATTAATTACTATACTCAATATTCAGATATTACAGTTGATTTATTAAAAAATGAAGTTGATATTCATATTAGTAGAAACGAGCCTTGGAAAGTTACTATTCTTTATACAGGTCCAGATACTATGACTGGAGGAAGGCTTTTAAGAGCAAAAGAATTTTTAGGTAAAGAAAAATTTATGCTTACTTACGGTGATGGTGTAAGCGATGTAAATATTCCTGAATTAATAAAGTATCATGACAAAACAAGAAAACTGGTAACTTTAACTACAATACAGCCTAGCGGTCGTTTTGGCTCTGTTGAAATTTCAGATAATGGAGAAGTCTTATCTTTCCAAGAGAAACCAACCGGAGAAGGTTCTTGGATAAATGGCGGCTTTTTTATTATGGAACATGATATTTTTAGTTATTTATCAGAAGGTGATTCTACAATTCTTGAACGTTCTCCTTTTGAACAATTAGCTGCAGAAAAACAATTAAATGCCTATAAACACCGTGGATTTTGGCGTCCTATGGATACTCTACGAGATAAAAATGAATTAACAGCTATGTGGGCAAAGGGTAATGCTCCATGGGCATTATGGTTGAAATAATTTGAATAAATTATCATTTTTTAATAAGAAAAAAATATTTATTACTGGACATACAGGTTTTAAAGGTTCTTGGCTTTGTCATACCTTATTATTTGCTGGCGCAGATATTACAGGATATGCATTGGAGCCACCAACTATCCCTTCCCTTTTTAACCAAACAGGTATAAAAGATCATATAAATTCTATAATCAATGATATTAGAAATAGAGATAATTTAATAAAAGAAATTAAAAATTGCAGCCCTGATATTGTATTTCATATGGCTGCACAACCTTTGGTAAGATTATCATATGCAAAACCGGCTGAAACCTATGAAATTAATATAATGGGAACAGTTAATATTCTAGAGGCAGTTAGGGAAACTCCATCAATAAAATCCTTTATAAATGTTACCACTGACAAAGTATATGAAAATAGAGAATGGCATTGGGGTTATCGTGAAAATGAGAACCTATGTGGGCATGATCCATATTCCAACAGTAAATCCTGCAGTGAACTTATAACATATAGTTATAGAAATGCATTTTTTAATAATTCTAACTCCCCTTCTATTTCTTCAGCACGCTCTGGAAATGTTATAGGCGGAGGAGATTATTCCGGTGACAGAATTATTCCAGATTGTATTCGTGCATCACTTAAAGGCGAAAAAATAAATATACGTAACCCCCACTCTACCCGCCCCTATCAGCATGTGCTTGACTGTATTTCAGGCTATCTATTGCTGGCGGAAAAACAATACAACGATAAAAGCTTTGAAGGAGCTTATAATTTTGGTCCGGATGATGAAAGCTGCATTACTACAGGGGAACTTGCTGAGATTTTTTGTAACAGTTGGAGTTCTTCTGCAAGCTGGCAAACACGGGGAGAAAACGGACCCCATGAAGCAAATTTTTTAAAATTAGATTGCAGCAAAGCTAAATTAGTTTTAAACTGGAAACCTCGTTGGGATATAAAAACAGCAGTTGAAAAAACAAATGAATTTTCAAAATCAAATTCTGATAATGAACGACATTCAATTCTAAATAAACAAATTAATGAATATTTTGGAGCTGCTGATGTTTGATTCAATGACAAAAGAGCAGGCAACAAAAATAATTTTAGAAAACGTTAATGAATACTATAAAACTTTTATGCAAAAACCTCCTTATAAAGATGGTGATCGTATTCCTTATGCTTCCAGAGTTTTTGACGAACAAGAAATGATAAATCTTGTAGATAGTGCTCTAGAATTTTGGCTAACTTCAGGCAGATACACTAATCAATTTGAAAAAAAATTAGCAGATTATCTAAAGATGCCTTATTGCCTACTTGTTAATTCCGGTTCTTCAGCAAACCTTCTTGCTTTCATGGCTTTAACTTCTCCATTATTGGGCGAACGTGCAATAGCTCGCGGCGATGAAGTAATTACAGTTGCCGCAGGTTTTCCAACTACCGTTACACCAATATTGCAATTTGGTGCCATCCCCGTATTTTTAGATGTTACAATTCCTCAGTATAATATTGATGTTGCTCTTCTTAAAAAAGCTTTGACTAAAAAAACAAAAGCAGTTATGCTTGCTCATACATTGGGAAACCCATTTAATTTACAGTATGTAAAAGCCTTTTGTGATTCAAATAACTTATGGCTTATAGAAGATAATTGTGATGCTCTCGGTTCTACATATGCTTTTAACGGAACAACTAAATTTACAGGTACAATAGGAGATATAGGTACATCCAGTTTTTATCCTCCTCATCATATGACTATGGGGGAAGGCGGTGCAGTTTATACATCTAATCCCCAATTATATAAAATTATGCTTTCATTTCGCGATTGGGGAAGAGACTGCACTTGTCCTTCGGGAAAAGATAATCTTTGCGGACAACGTTTTAATCAACAGCATGGAAATCTTCCTTTTGGTTATGATCATAAATATGTATATAGCCATTTTGGGTATAACCTAAAGGCTACTGATATGCAGGCCGCTATTGGATGTGCCCAGTTGAATAAGTTACCCTCTTTCACAGAAAAACGAAAAAGAAACTATCAAATTCTATATGATGGTTTAAAAGATTTGCAAGAAATACTTATTTTACCTGAACCCGCTCCATACTCAGACCCAAGCTGGTTTGGCTTTTTAATAACTTGCAAAGAATCAAATATACGTAATGTAATTGTGCAGCATCTTGAAAATAACAATATTCAAACAAGGATGTTATTTGCCGGCAACCTTTTAAGACACCCTTGTTTTAATGAAATGAGAAAAACCGGTTTAGGTTATCGTGTTCTTGGAAATTTATCCGAAACTGACAGAATAATGAATGATACATTCTGGATTGGTGTTTATCCCGGAATGACTGATGAGATGTTAAGTAAAATGATTAAAATTATTCATGAATTCAAAACTTTCTAATTATATAAAAGGAAATAAATTTGGAATTACAGATTGAATCTATACACACTTCTTTAGAAGGTTTATATATATTAAAAAATAATATTTTTTTAGATCAAAGAGGTAGTTTTAAAAAGATATTGTTTAAAGAAGATTTTATAAAATTATCTTTGGAATATAAATTTATAGAATTGTATTTTTCTACAAGTAAATTAAATGTTATTCGGGGCATGCATTTTCAATTACCACCCATGGATCATGTTAAATTAGTTTATGTAATAAAAGGAAAAATTTTAGACGTTTGCCTTGATTTGAGGAAAAAATCTAAAACTTATGGCCAATATTTTTCATGTCATCTATCTGATGAAGATAGTAAATATTTATATATACCTAAAGGAATTGCTCATGGATTTGCTTCACTTGAAGAAAATACTATTGTTCATTATGCCCAAACATCTTCTTATTCAAAAGAACATGATTCCGGTATAAGATATGATTCTTTTGGTTTTAACTGGAATATAGAAAATCCTATTATATCTGAAAGAGATATAAGTTTTCCAAAATTGTTAGATTTTACAACGGAATTTTAATTTGAATATTCTTTTAACAGGTGCTACTGGATTTATAGGCTCACATTTAACTCCATTATTAATTAATACTGAACATAATGTTGCAATACTAAAAAAAAGCAGTACAATTGTAAGTGTTAAAAATATAAAAATTTATAATTCTGATACTTATAATGATATAAATTATGCAATAAGTAATTTTAAACCAAACTTAATTATACATTTAGCAACTTTATATTTAAATAAACATGAACCAGAAAATATAAATAATTTGATTAATTCTAACATTACTTTTGGCACATATTTACTGGAAGCAATGGTAAAAAATAAAATCAAATTTTTTCTAAACATTGGTACAAGATGGCAGCATATTAATAATGAATTTTATCATCCAGCTAATTTTTATGCTGCTACTAAAGAAGCATTTAAAAATATTTTATTATATTATGGAACATTAGGGATAAAATATAAAATAATAGAATTATCTGATACTTATGGCTCTAATGACAATAGACAAAAAATTGTTGATTTACTTATAACTTCTTGTTTAAAAAATGAACAAATAGATTTAACACCAGGCGAACAAATACTTGATCTTTTATATGTAAAGGATGTTTGTAATTATATCATAAGTAATATTTCTAATGAATTATTTTTTGATAACGATACTGTATCATTAAGTGGTACAATAATAACAATTAAAGATTTAGGAATAATGTTAGAAAAAAAATTTAATAAAAACAATTTATTTTTATGGGGTAATAAACCATATCGTGATAATGAAGTTATGTCTCCTCCTGTTTTTTATAGAACCATAAAATTGAATCCTCAATCTTTAGAGAATTATATTGATAATATTATTTTACAAACTAAATGAGTAACCGTAAATTATTAACAATTGGAATTCCTATTTATAAAAGATATAAATCTTTATCTACTTTATTAACTCAATTAAACAATGAAATTATAAAAAATAATCTTTCTGAATACATTGAAATTTTAATATGCGATAATACTGGACAAGAAAAAATAAATTTTAATGCAATTGCTAATTTAATTAATAATGATTTTTATAAATATATTGATAATAAAGAAAATATTGGTTTAATTAACAATTTTTTAAAAATATTTGAAGAAAGCACTGGAAAATTCTGTATGGTTGTAGGAGATGATGAGGAACTAAATATTGGTAAATTAAATACAATTCTTAACTCACTAAAAGTATTACCTGATACATTTGGAGCAATAATTTTTGACAAGGAAAATATTAATGAAAAACAGGAATTAAATTGCATAGAAGCAGCATTAAAATATTTTTGGTACTTTGGTAATTTAGGATGTTTTTTAGTAAATATCGACCTTATAAAAAAATACATACAATTTAATAAAAGGAATACCATTTGGCCTCAAACAGAGCTTGTATTTAATTCTATTTGTAGTGAAAATAAATCTTTTTTAATAATTAATGAATGTATATTTCATTCTCCAAATCACAAAGTCAATACTAGATATAATTCGCATTATGTTTTAGAAGCAGGATATTTATCACTTATAAAAACAGCACTAAATTTAAATAATAATGAATTGCAATTTAATGCAATAAAAAATATATATAACCGCTATAATAATCTTTTATCAATTTTAATACTTCAATTTATTTTTAATGATTCCAAACAAGATACAAAAAAAACAAAAGATGCTCTAATAATTAACAAAAAAATAATTAATACATATATTTTTGATAAATCAATTTTTTATTTTATTTTTTTAACAAGAATTCCAAAATTGTTTTATATTATTATTTTAATTATATCAAGAAAATATATGAAATTAAAAAAAATACATAAAAATATTAATAATGATATAAAAGTAAATGATGATTACACTTAATAAGTTATGATTAAAAATCTTTTATCTGACACTTTAAAATATGGAGTAGGCAGAGTAATATTAAAATTTTTTTCAGTTCTAATTGTACCTATAATAGCTAAAAATTTCCCTCCTGATATCTTTGGTGAAATAAATATCGTCACAATATTTACAGGATTATTCTTGGGTATTACTGTCCTTGGACTAGATTCAGCTATTGGTTATTTTTATTATCATGGAGAAGAAGAATTAAAAAGTGATTATTTAGGATCTGCTTTTATTATTAGAATTGTTATATCAATTATTACCTTTTTTACTTTCGTTATTTTTGCCAAATTCTTAGCTGGTACTAATTTTCTTTTAAAAGATAGTAATAAATATATGCTAATAATTTTAGGAGCCGCAGCTATACCTTTTGATAATAGCATGTCTTTCTTTATAGATCTCACTCGTTTTTTAATGAAGCCTATTATTTTTAATATTGTTAATATTTCTAAAATAATTATTTATTATATATTAATAATAATCTTTTTATTAAATAATCTAACAGTAGAAAAAGTTTTTATATCTATATTAATTTCTTCTATAATTCCCTCATTATATTTATTATTTTATTATAAAAAAATTATCACTTTTAAAATAAATTTATATTGCTTAAAAAGACTATTAAAATATGGTCTTCCATTAATGCCTGCATCAATAATGTTTTTTTTTATGAATTCAGCAAATAGGTTTGTATTAAATCTATATACATCACTTGAAGATGTGGGTATATTTTCTTTAATGAATTCAGTATCCAGTGTTTTTTTGTTAATTACAAGTTCTATTATTATGGCTTGGACTCCTTATGCTATGGTTATTGCTAAACGTGATGATGCTAAAATAATTTTTGCACGTATAACAACTATTTTAATTGTAATACTAATTCCTCTGGCTTTCCTTTTTTGGTCGATAACGGATTATGCAATTTTACTTTTATCTACACCATTATATCTAAAAGGTGGGAACGTAATTATTTTTATTATTTTACAATCTATATTGAATTTATTGTATTATTGTGTTGCGATAGGACTTACATTAAAAGAAAAAACTATATATTTAACTATCGGTTATTCAATTGCTGCGTTAATTTCTGTATTAATTTCATTTCCTTTATGTAATTTATTTGGTATTTTTGGAGCTGCACTATCATCTTTTATTGGATATTTAGTATCTACAATTTATGTTGCATATAAATCTCAAAAATTTTATTATATACCATACAAAATAAAAATTATTATTACTTATGTAATTTTATCGTTATTTTTAATTTTCTTTTCTTTATTTATTACCAGCTCTAATTTACTTCACAATTTTTTGATTAGATTTTTAATCGGTTGTAGTCTTTTTTCAATTCCATTTTTTATTAATATATTATCTATAAATGATATAAAAAATATTCTTATACAAAAATAAATTAAATGAAAACTGTTTTAATTATTTCATATTCTCCGCTACATTCTGATCCAAGAATAAATCGTCAAATAAAAGCACTTAAAGGAAATTATAACTTAATTACTATAGGTTTTACAAAAATACCTGATGATACTATTAAACACTATTCTATTAATATTCCTACAAAAAAAACTATTTATGAAATATTTTATTTATTATTTTATTTTATATTTGCGAAAAATATCTATATCAATAAAATATTATCAAGGGATCTTGATCTAAATAATATATTATCAAAAAATATTGATAAACCTGATATAATTATTGCAAATGACTGGAATGGATTATACCTAGCTACATTACTAAAAAATAAATTACATTTTCAATCTAAAATTTATTTTGATGCACATGAGTATTCACCTAAAGAATTTAACAATTCATTTAAATGGCGTTTATTCTATCAACCTGTAATTCTATATTCTTTAACACTATGCAGATCAGATATTTCTATAATGTCAACTGTATGTGATGGAATAGCAAGTGAATATGAAAGATTTTTTAATTTCAAAAAAGGTACTATCAAAATTATAACTAATGCTTCTGATTTCAATGATACATTAAAACCAAAAAATATTAATCAAAATGAAGTAATCCGCCTTATTCATCATGGCGGTGCAATTAAGGAAAGAAAATTAGAATTAATGATAAAAATGATGAAACATTTAAACTCCAAAAAATATGAATTAACACTAATGTTAGTTGAAACAGACCAAAAATACTATAACTATTTATTAAAAAAATCAAATAAGTTTATTAATATTAAATTTATTAAACCTGTTCAATTTTATGAAATAATAAATAAATTAAATTCTTATGATATTGGTGTATTTTTATTGCCTCCAAATAATTTTAATTATAAATATGCACTTCCCAATAAGTTATTTGAATTTATTCAAGCAAGACTTGCTATTGCCATTGGTCCTTCACCTGAAATGAAAAAAATTGTGAATAAATATAATCTTGGTATTTGTTCTGATAAATTTACTCCAAAATCACTTGCAAAAAAAATAAAAAATATTTCAATTTCACAAATTAATGAATATAAAATTAATACTAATAATTATGCTAAATTATTAAGTGCAGATGAAAATATTAATTTAATAAAGGAAATTATTTTTACATTAACTAACTAAACTATGTGCGGAATAACCGGCATTCATTTTAAAAATCATCTCGAAGATACTCAAGACATAAAATTAATGACCGATGCCATTGCCCACAGAGGACCTGATGGCGAAGGTTATGCCGCAATAAATTTATCTTCAAGAGCTATTAACGAGCTTTCCGGAGAAAAAACACCTGTAAATTTACCGGCAATAGATGGTTTTGGTAAAAATGCAAATTTATACCTTTCTCATAGAAGACTATCCATAATCGATCATTCAACTGCATCACATCAACCCATGTTAAATGGAAGAAAAGACTTATGTATTACATACAATGGAGAAATATATAATTATAAAACTATAAGAAACGAATTAACCGAGTATGATTTTAAATCCAATACCGATACTGAAGTTATTATTAATGCCTATGATAAGTGGAGTTTTGATTGCCTTAAACGCTTTAACGGAATGTGGTCCTTTGTAATTTATGATTCCAAAAAAAATATTTTATTTGGCTCAAGAGACAGATTTGGAATAAAACCATTTTATTATACATTCAATTCTGAAATATTTGCTTTTAGTTCAGAAATTAAAGGACTTCTAGCAAAAAAAGAAATTCCAAGAAAACTTAATAAAGGTACATCTTCAGCATATTTATACAATGGTATCTCTTACTTTGAAGAAGAAACTTTTTTCGATTCTGTTTTAGAGCTTCCGCCATCTTGTTTTTTTATCTACAATCTGGAAAAAAACGAATTATTAATAACAAAGTATTATCAATTATACTATAATAATAAATGGGAAACATTCAATGAAAAGAAAAATCAGGAATACATACATACTGTTAAAGAAAAAGTACTAAATTCTATAGACCTCAGGTTAAATGCTGATGTTACTGCCGGAACCTGTTTAAGTGGTGGTATAGATTCTTCAGCAATTGTTTGCTCTATTAATAAGTTACTTTCTGAAAAATCTTATTATTCTATAGGCACAAAACAGGCTGTAGTAACAGCTTGTTATGAAGACTCCCCTATAGACGAAAGTAAATGGGCAAAATTGATTGTAGATCATGTCTCTTCTCAATGGCATAGGGTATATCCAAAAAAAGAAGAACTAGAAAACGACTTATCTGATTTGATTTATACTCAGGACATTCCTTTTGGATCTACTTCAATTTATGCACAGTACCGTGTAATGAAAACAGCCAAAGAAGCAGGAATAACTGTTATGCTGGATGGTCAGGGTGGAGATGAATTATTCACCGGGTATACTCCATACTATAATATGTTATATCATGAAGCATTAAAAAACCTTGATTTTACTTTCCTTAAAAATGAAAATTCCTTTTTTTATAATACACCTTTAAATAAAAAAATGATTTTATCACTTCCACTTACATTGGTAAAAAATATAATACCATCAAGCTTAAAGAGTTTAGTAAAATATATTTTTTTTAAACCAGATATATTATCGAATTATATAATAATAAAAAACGAACCATTCAAAAATTACAAAAACAATACCCTTAACCAAATGCTTCATAATTTAATGATGTACACTTCCTTGCCCATGCTCCTAAAATTTGAAGACAGAAATTCCATGCGCTTTGGAATAGAATCCAGAACCCCATTTGCTGACGATATAGATTTAATAGAATATGTTTTTTCCATCCCTTCTTCCTATAAAATTCACAATGGCTGGAGTAAATACTTATTAAGAGAAGCAATGCATGGCATTATTCCGGAAGAAATTAAAACTCGTAAAGATAAAATTGGTTTTGCTACTCCTGAATATGAATGGCTAAAAACAATTAAACCCTTTGTCTTTGATAATATCTCCCAGGATTTACAAAAAATAATGGATATTCCCAAGTTGGAAAAAGACTGGGATTTTATTTTTTCCAAACAAAATAAAACCGGTATAACCGACATCTGGAGAATTATTAATTTTATTCTTTGGTACAAAATGTTCAATGTGAGCTTATAATATGGAATTATTAACACACGAAGAAAAACTAAAACTAATGAGAAACCTTAACTGGGATTATCTTGATAAACATGAAGATATGCTCTTAGTAATTGAAGGCAAACTAGAAAGCTCCGGTGCTTTTACAAGAGATAAACTTTTTGTCCGTTCTCTTGAACGCCTCCCATGGCACTATGTTGTATGCCTTTGGGGCATAGAAGCAATTAAGGAACTTTACACAGAAGATATAGCCAAAAGAATATGGCCAAAAGACAGGAGGTATCACTTTGATTTTGCCCTCGCAGTATTACGAAGAGAGCCTGTATCCGCTCCAGGATGGGGTGATGAACACTATAACCAAATCTGGCGTCCGTTTCTATCTAACAGGTGGTACAGCACTAAGCAGGGCGTATTATAATCATCGTTATTCTGATGATTTAGATTTTTTTTTAAATGATGACAATGAATACAAAGAGCAAATTAAAACTATTTTTTTTAAACTAAAAGAAGATGGCTTCTTTTGGGATGAGTATACAGATTTTATAAGTAATAATACATTTACCAGTTTTAAGGTAGGCTGGAAAAAATCTGATACATTATTAAAATTAGATTTTGTTAATGATCTTGCCTCTCATTTTGGTGAAATAATTAAGACAAATTTATTTAAACGTACTGATTCAATACGAAATATGTTGTCAAATAAACTTACAGCCTTGTTTCGTTTTGCTGCTAAAGATATTGCCGATATTAGAGAAATAGCACTTCGTAATGATGTTGATTGGATTCAAGCAATAAATGATGCTCGTCACAAAGAAGCAGGTATCGAATTGCCTATTGTATGTGACATTCTAAATGGTATGCCAAAGCATGAATTTGAAACAATTCATTGGATCGATAAAGTTGAATGGGAAGATTTCAAAAACGATATAGACAAGATAGTTTACGATATGATTAGTTTATCACAATGAAATTATTAACAATAGTTGGTGCAAGACCTCAATTTATAAAAGCCGCAGTTTTAAGCCGTTATATTCGCGATAATCCATCTTGTGGAATTAAAGAAACACTCCTACATACTGGACAGCATTATGATGAGAATATGAGTGAGATTTTTTTTACGGAAATGGATATTCCAAAACCCGAAATTAATCTTAATGTAGGTTCTGGTACTCATGGAAAAACGACCGGTTTAATGCTTTCTTTAATTGAAGAAAAAATTATTGAATACAAACCTGATGCCATTCTTGTATATGGAGATACAAATTCTACTCTGGCAGGAACACTTGCCGGAAGCAAACAGAATATTCCTGTAGCTCATGTTGAAGCCGGCCTACGCTCATTTATGATGTCAATGCCCGAGGAGCAAAACCGCCGTTTAACAGACCATCTTTCCACATGGTTGTTCTGCCCTACTCAAACAGCTATAGACAATTTATTTAAAGAAGGCATAAAAAATAATTCTATAACCTCCAAACCATCTTCTGATAATAAGATTGTAGAACTAACAGGGGACATTATGTACGATGCATCTCTTTTCTACCGCAAAAAAAGCTCCTATTTAATAAAAGAAAAAGACTTTATTTTGCTAACCATTCATAGGGCAGAAAATACGGATAATTTAACAAGACTTTCTTCTATTGTGAGTGCAATAAATTCTTTAAACAAATATAAATTTATTTTTCCCGTTCATCCAAGAACAAAAAAAATACTTGTGCAAAATAATTTATTTTTTTTATCACATGTAAGAATGATAGATCCTGTAGGCTACCTTGAGATGCTTGCATATGAAGAATTCTGTATCATGATTCTAACCGATTCAGGTGGGGTACAAAAAGAAGCTTATTTCTTTAAAAAGCCATGTATTACCATGAGGGATTCAACAGAATGGATAGAGCTTGTAGATAATGGCTGGAATACTCTTACTGGAGCAGATACAGACAAAATAATTAATGCAGTTAAAAATATTAAAATCCCCTCCTCCTACCCTTCTCTTTATGGTGATGGCAATTCTGCACAAAAAATCACTAAAATCCTGACAAAGTAAATTTAAAAGGAGAAAAAATGAAAAATAATTTTATTCTTTCAGCAGGAAACAGATTATATAAAAAACTTTTAAAATTAGATTTAAATAGTCTTGCAATATCAGATTATACAAAAAATTATTTAAAAGGTCTTATTGCTAAAGAATCAAAACTTCACTTAAAAAGATTTATTAAAAATTATTTTTTTGAAAGATTATTTACAATGTACCCAAGACAATATATAACAATACTTAAAAAGTTATTTGATTTTAGGAACCTACAAGATTTGCAAAACATTACATTTCTAGAACATGGTGGTGGAACTGGATTTTTATCTTTATTAGCTGCAGAAGTTGGCATAAAACATGTTTATTATAATGATATATATGATACTTCATGTATTGATTTTGGAGTTGTTGCAGAAGCACTTGGTCATAAAAATATTAAAATAATTCAGGGAGATATTGAAGACATTCAAGAGTACTGTAAATTAAATAATATATTATTTGACAGGATGGGCTCATTTGATGTTATAGAACATATTTACAATATCAAAGAATTTTTACTTAATTTTCCAGATATTTTATCACAAGAAGGCTCAGTATTTTTTTATTCTGGTGCAAATTCATACAATCCAGATATAGTAAAAAAGTTAACAAAAATGCATGAAAGGATAGAATTTGAAAATAGAGAATATAAACCCGGTTGGAAAAAAAGAGATTCTTTGCAATCATATGCATCTATTAGAGAAAAAATTATTAAAGAAATATACATTTCAAAAAATTTAACTGTTCCGGAAAATGAGGTTCTAAAACTTTTAATAACTGTTTCAAGAGGGTTAATAAAAGCAGATATTGAATCTGTAGTATATGATTATATTAATAATAAAACATTACCTATTACTGATACCATTTTCCCAAGTAATACCTGCGATCCCTTAACTGGAAATTGGGCTGAACATTTAATGGATTTTCAAGGTTTGCTAAATGTACTTGAACAAACATTTAATTATTGTTACATATATCCTGAAAAAAAAATAAATAAAGCCAGTTGCATAGGTTTGTATGCTAAACAAAAAAAAGCATCTATATCTTGAAGAAATTACTCCCCCCTCCTCCTACCCTTCCCTTTACAGTGATGGCAATTCTGCCCAAAAAATCACCAAAACCCTAATAATTGAATATTCCTTTACTACTGGAATATTTATTCCATTACTACTGGAATATAAAATAAAATAGTAGTATAATTTATATATGAGGCTCTCGGAAATACAGGAAATAAGTAAAACTCAATATGATGCCATTATAAAACAAGATATTGGCCTTAAAAGACAGCTTTTACCCTCCCTTCCAGATATAAAAAGCCATGCCCTTGTAATTAGCGGAATAAGACGCTGTGGAAAGAGTACTCTGCTAAGGCAATTCCTTACCGAAAAATTGGATCCATGGTTTTACCTTAATTTTGATGACATTAGGCTCCTTTCTTTTAACAGTGAAGATTATAAGCTTCTGGACAAGGTTATTTCAGATTCAGGAGTTTCCTTGCTTTTCTTCGATGAAGTTCAATCTGCAATAAATTGGGAACTCTATATAAGGCAGAAACTGGATGAAGGATTTCAAATCCTTATAACCGGTTCAAATGCTTCTCTATTAAGCCGTGAATTGGGAACTCATTTGACTGGAAGACATATATCTAAAGAGCTTTTTCCTTTTTCCTATACAGAATTTTGCAAATTTCTAAACCAGGATTACTGTACATCTTCATTAACGGACTATTTAAACATGGGTGGTTTTCCGGAATATCTAAAAACAGAAAACATGGATATTTTAACCCAGCTTCAATCTGATATTATTTACCGCGATATTGCTGTAAGATATGGTATACGGGATACTGCTTCTCTGGAAAGACTCTTTCTTTATTTAGTATCCAATCCTGCCCAGTTGTTTTCTCCCAGTAAATTATCTGGTATTTTAGGTACAAAATCCCCCACAACTGTTTTGGAATATATATCTTATCTGGAATCTGCTTACCTGCTATCAATACTTCCTTGTTTTTCCTGGTCATTAAAAACACAAAGCCTTTTACCTAAAAAGGCATATATAACAGATTCCGGTATTATTAAAACAACCTCTATCTCATTCAGTAATAATCTGGGAGCTTTGCTCGAAAACATGGTATTTATAAATATATATTCACAATTATGTTATGCAGGCAATCAAAAGGAAAAAGCCATTTTTTATTATAAAGATAAAAATGAATTTGAATGTGAATGTGATTTTATCGTTTCTCCTCATTCAAAACCTGAATGTATACAGGTATGCTGGGAACTTTCCTATGATAACCAGGACAGGGAAATAAAGGGCTTGTTGAATGCCATGGTATTCTTTAATATTGATAAGGGAACAATATTAACATTTGATACAGAAGATTTAATAAAGAAAGATTCTAAAACCATAAATGTAATACCTGCATGGAAATACTTTGGAGAGCAAGTTGAGTAACAACCAAAAAAACAACATCTTACAAAAAATATCATTAAAAACCGTTAAAATAGGCATAATTGGCCTGGGTTATGTCGGTCTTCCTCTTGCCGTTACCTTTGCAAAAAATAAAGTTAATGTAATAGGCTTTGAAAAAGATGAAGCTAAAGCTTCCATGGTAAATTCTGGAAAAAATTATATTAGCGATGTTAATGACTCTGATCTAGTTTATGTTGTTACTTCACTAAAAACATTTTCTGCCACCATTGATTTTTCCAAAATTATGGAATGCGATGCAATAATTATTTGTGTACCTACCCCTCTGGATAAGTTCAAAAAACCCGACATGAGCTATATAGAACAATCCTGTATAGACATTGGCAAAAACATGAAGGCTGGGACCTTTATAAGCCTAGAGAGTACAACCTACCCAACTACAACGGAAAATTTCATTAAACCCATTATAGAAAGGGAATCCGGCTTGCAGGAAGGTAAAGATTTCTGGCTATGCTATAGCCCTGAACGTGTAGATCCAGGACGTGAAGACTTTAAAACTGATAACACACCAAAGGTAATTGGAGCCATGGGAAAGGATGCCTCTATTATTGCAAAGGCTCTTTATGGTCTTGCAATAGAAAATATCTACATGGTTTCCTCTCCTAGAATAGCAGAAATGACAAAGATACTGGAAAATACATATAGGCTGATAAATATTTCCTTAATAAATGAGCTTGCATTGTTATCAGGAAAAATGGATATTGATATTTGGGAAGTAATAGAAGCAGCAAAAACTAAACCATATGGCTTCCAGGCCTTTTACCCGGGACCTGGCGTTGGCGGCCACTGCATTCCCCTTGATCCCTTCTACCTTGAACACATAGCAAAAAACTTTAATTTTGATCTTTCCATGATACATACCGCCGGAACCATCAACAATCTTATGCCCCATAGAATGATGAACAAGATCTCCTTTGCTCTTAACAGGCATAAAAAAGCTATATCTGGCTCAAAAATTCTGTTTTTAGGTATCGCATACAAGGCGGACATTGATGATGCCAGAGAAAGCCCTGCCCTATTGGTTATGGAACAGGTAGCAAAAAAAGGCGGCATTGTTTTATACCATGACCCCTATATACCAGAAATAACAGATCATAACGGTGTTTATTATAAGGGAAGTAAGTTAACAGATAAATTAATAAAAGAAGCTGATTGCATTGTCTTTACAACTAACCATACGAACTTTAATGTACCCGATATAGTAAAAAAAGCAAAACTAGTAGTGGATACAAGGAATGCTGTAAAAAGTGTAAAAATAGAAGACGGCAAGGTGTTTAAGCTTTGAATGGTTATTATATTACATTAGAACACCCCAAATACTTAACCGAAAGCAATGGCTGGTGGAAAAAAGTAAATTCACAGGTTAAAACCCTTAATAATGCCGGTATCTTAACAAAAAAGCATAATTTTTATGTAACAGATGAAAGCATTTTTAAAACTATTAAAAACAAATTCTCTCCTAATTTATTTCTTAAAACAATTCCCGAAGACATATATCGAAGTGATTTTTTCTATATAAGGTATAACTTATGCAGTCTGCCTTTTCTAAAATTAATAAAAAAAATTAAACAAAATTCTAAAGCAAAAATAATAATAGAAATACCAACATATCCATATAATAAGGAAATGACAACATTAAAAGCAAAACTTTCTTTATTACTGGATTCACTCCTAAAATTAAAATTAAAAAAATATGTAGATTTAATAACTACATATTCTACCCATAAAACAATTTTCTCTATTCCTGCCATACAAATTACTAATGGTATAGACTGTACACAAATTCCTGTAAGAAAACAAAAAAATAATAATACAAAGGAAATAAATTTAATAGCAGTTGGATTATTTTCTACATGGCATGGTTATGACAGGCTTATAAAAGGTCTTGAATTATTTTATACAGATAATCCTGAATATAGGGTTAACTTGCATTTAATTGGCGATGGATCAGAACTTGAATTTTATAAAGAATTATCTTTAAAATTAAATCTTTCAAATAAAGTATTCTTTCATGGTTTTTTAACCGGAGAAAGTATAAATAATTTTTATGATATTGCTGACATTGCAATAAATAGCCTTGGTAGCCATAGAATTAATATTTTTCTTACAAGTGCATTAAAAAGCAGAGAATATCTTGCAAGAGGACTTCCAATTGTATCTTCTACGAAAATAGACATTATTCCGGGTAATTTTAAATATTGTTATTATATTCCCGAAGATGAAAGCCCAGTTGATATTCCACAATTAATAAATTTTTACAAAAATTTACTCTCGAACGAAAAACAAGATTACATAACAGCAAAAATTCGTAAATTTGCTGAAGAAAATTGTAATATGGACACTACCATGAAACCTGTAATACAATATCTTTCCGGAAACATATTTAATCATGAAAAATAAAAATATACTCCTTGTTTCAATGGATGGAATAAAAAACACAGGCGGTGTTGCCAGGGTTGTTTATTATTTAAATGACATTTTAACAAAATCTGGTTATAATGTTTCTATTCAAAAAAGAAATACAAAAAAAAGATTTTATGACAAAGTATTTTACCCTATACTTTTCTCCTTTAAACTTTTATTTAAGAAAAAATTTTTTATCATTTCCAATTCTTATCAATCCTTTCTTTACCCTGTAGATATTTGCATTCACCATGGAACTACTTTTGGTTTTGCTTTAAATTCTAACCAGATAACAAGGGGAACTAAAATCCTTACATGGATGGAAAAAAAAAGTTGTAAGACTGCAAAAAAAATAATTGCAGTAAGTAATAATAATAAAGATGAATTAATAAATTATTACCATGCAAATTCTGATAAAATTTCAATTATTCATAATTTTGTAGATGAAAATATCTTTTTTCCAATAAAGAATGAACCAAAAAATAAAACTATAATTCTATTTTCCGGTGAAATGCAAAATAATAAAGGTCTACAAGTTTTTATAGAATTGGCAAATGAAATAGAAAAAACAGATAATTTTATTTTGAGAATTGCTTCAATAAACAATAAAAACATGCATTTTTTTGAATGTTTAAATAATACCGAAATTCTTACAGATTTAGATATTAATGGTATGCGTAATTTTTATAATTCAGGAGATGTTTTCTTTTTCCCAACAAAGTATGAAGGTTTTTCCATGTCCACCCTTGAAGCTCTTTCCTGCGGCATACCGGTAGTTGGAACAAAATTTGCGATTCAAGATAACTTGGTTAATTATGATTTTACATATATAGATGAATCTAATGACATCTTACAAACTCTTGATATTATTCAAAAAATGAAAGATAAGTTCTTTAATAAAAAAATGGAAATACATAATATAATTAAGAAGGATTTTGGCTATGAACAATATAAATCTAAAATTTTAAATCTTATCGAAAACCAACCATGAAAATCTCTATAATTATCCCTACATATAACAGAAATACAATACTATGTAACACATTAAAAAGTATTTTATCTTTTAAGCATCAATTTGACGAGCTTCTTTTGATAGACCAAACAAAGGAACACGATGAAGAAACCAAAAAATATTTGGACAGCCTTGTTTCCAAAAACAAAATTACATACATCTTTGAAGAAAAACCCTCTACACCAAATGCCAAAAATATAGGAATAGAAAGATCCACTGGAGACATATTATTTTTCTTTGATGATGATGTAGAAATAAATGAAGATACAATAATATCCAATCTGGAAATTTTAAAGAATGAGGATATTGGCGGAGTAACAGGAAGGGTAATAATCCAAAACACCGATATTTCCGGCAATATAGTTCTTGGAAATACGGTAAAGGCAAAGAACCCGCTTAAATCCCTTATCTTTTTCTTTTTAAGAAAAAAAGCTTCCTATGTAGGCCTGCTTGGCATAATTTCAGATTTTACCGGCAATAAATTGCTTCCAACAGATACCTGCATTGGCTGTAATATGGCATTTAAAAAAGAAACATTACAGAAAAGCGGTTTTTTCGATACCAATTTTACCGGCAATGCCGTTAGGGAAGAAACAGATTTAAGTGTCCGTATCCGTAAAGCAGGTTATAAAATTTTTTATAACCCTAATGCTTCTGTTATACACTATATGAATAATTCCGGAGGCACAAGAACAGAAGCCAATGAACAATACTGGTACAGTTTGTTTAAGAATCAAAGTTATTTTTATTACAAGAACTTTAAATTTTCTTTCATTCATATTTATTTTTTACAGTTTTTTGATATTTTACGCTGTAAAAAAACCGGTTTAAAACCATCTTTAATATTCAAAAAAGCATTTAACGAAGCAAAGGGTTTAATTAACTAATATGATAAACATCCTATACACAATAATTATTTTTCCCATCGAACAAATAATTGAAATTTCCTTCGTTCTTGTCGAAAGAATTTTCCGTAACAATGTACTTGCAATATTCGGAGTAAGTGTAATTGTAACTGTTCTAACACTTCCCCTTTATGCGATTGCGGAAAAGTTGCAAAGAATCGAACGGGAAACAAGGATAAAATTAAAACCTACCGTAGATCTTATTAAAGAGGCATTTAAGGGTGATAAACAATACATGATTCTTTCTGTTTATTATAGGCAGAATAATTATCATCCGGTATATGCATTAAGAAGCTCATTAGGAATAATTATACAAATTCCATTCTTTTTGGCTGCATTTAATTATATTTCCAGCCTGGAATATATAAGGGGTACTTCATTTTTCTTTATTAATGATCTTGGCACTCCCGATAATTTCATGAGTTTAGGTATTTTTACCGTTAATTTACTGCCTTTCCTGATGCTTTTTATTAATTGTGTTTCCGCCTATGTATATACCAGAGGCTTTCTTTTTAAAGAAAAAATTCAAGTCTATCTTCTTGGCCTTTTATTTTTTATTATTCTTTACAACTCCCCTTCTGCTCTTCTGCTTTACTGGATTATGAATAATTTTCTATCGCTAATAAGAAATATTTTAATGGAATCCAGGCATAAACTAAAAATTATTTATTTAATATCCTGCCTTGGAGTTGTTTTTATTTTCATTAGACTAATCCCTGCAGGTTTTGAACCCAGACGTTTCTTTATTATTGCATTAAGCTCAACTGTTTTCTTTATTCCCCTCCTTATTAAATTATTCCTAAAATTTAAAAAATATATTTTAGCTCGTGTACAAATCGAGAAAACAGCAGCTTTTGAAAATAAAACTTTTATTTTATCATCATTAATTTTATTCCTTCTTTGCGGATTTGTTATACCTGCTTCCCTTATTGCTTCCTCTATTCAGGAATTTTCTTTTCCGGCTTTAAATACCTCACCATTATTTTTTCTATGGATAATATGCCTCCAATGTTTCGGCATCTTTTCCTTCTGGCCCTTATGCATATTTTTCCTATTCCCAAAAAGAATTAAAACTGCTCTTACACTTTTTCTTTCGGTATTATGCTTACTTGCCCTTGTAAATACTTTCATATTTTCCGGTTATTATGGCTTTCTTACCTCCACTTTTCAGTTTTCTTCACCTGTAACAATATCCTCACATTTTAACCTGATTATTTTAAGCAGCATATCTATCTTATTTTTTATTTCATTAACCGGCTTTTTATTATTAACTAGATACAAGATCATTCTTAACTCATTGCAGTTTATTATCTTAATTACTTTATTTACAATGGGACTATTTAATATTGCGAATATTAACAGAGAATATAGATCCTTCCAAAACCTTCTTTCTTCTTCCGGCAATGAATATTACTCAGACCAAATAGAACCTGTTTTTCAAGTGGATCGTTATGGAAACAATGTTGTTTTGATTCTTCTGGATGCAGCCATTTCCGGATATATTCCCTATATTTTTGAAGAAAATCCTGCATTTCACAATTATTTTTCCGGTTTTACATATTATCCAAATACCATAGGTGGTGGAACTCATACAAGAATAGGTGTTCCCTTTGCATATGGAGGATACGAATATGCTCCCGAATTAATACAGATAAATTATTCTTATGCCATGCAAAGACATAATGAAGCTGTCCTTCTGCTTCCAAAACTATTTTCTTCCGCATCATTCAATGTAACCGTTGCCGATCCTCCCTTTGTTAACTATAGCTGGTCTCCTGATTTAAGCATTTTTGCACCCTATCCGGAAATTAATGCCTTAAGCATTGCCGGAAACCATTCGGGAATTTATTTACGCTCAAATCCCGATCTGGATCTTGTTTCCATACCTGAATTAATCGAAGATTTATTAATTCGTTTTACATTTTTTAAAATAGCTCCTCCCCCATTCAGGGTTTTTATTTATGATTCAGGAAAATGGCTAAAACCGGGAATTCTTACAGGAAACAATATTACATTGGCAACTATTGATAATTTTTCTTCCCTGTACTATCTTCCTCAATTAACAGAAATTTCAGATAACACTCAAAATATATTTTTATCCATTTACAATTCACTGCCGCATGATCCTGGCGGTTTTCAATTTCCGGATTATTACCCTGTTTCATTTAATACTTTTATTCCGGATCTTCCCTTTGCAGGTGATATTTCTTACCAGACAAATATTGCTGCACTTTTACAGCTTGGTAAATGGTTCACTTTTTTACAACAAGAAGGAATTTACGATAATACAAGAATAATTATAGTTTCCGATCATGGCTCCTGGCCTAATACTCCCATATCGGAAGATATAACATTACCTGACGGAATCCCCCTTTCTACTATCCGTTCATTTCTTATGATTAAAGATTTTAATACAAGAGGGAGTTTAAATACTGATAATACCTTTATGACAATTGCTGATGTACCTTTGCTTGCATTACATGGAATTATCGAAAACCCTGTAAATCCCTTTACAGGTAACGAGCTGCAATCAAATAAGGAAAATGGTATCTTTGTTACAACATCAGGACACCTGTCTTATACTATTTCTGACAATCAATGGCTCCATGTTCACAGTAATATATTCGATTTGGCAAACTGGAGCAGAACGAATTTAACTATGGAGAGATAAATTAATGAGAGTAGCTATCGTACATTACTGGCTTGTAAACATGAGAGGTGGAGAAAAGGTGGTAGAAGCTATTCTGGATCTTTTCCCCAACGCAGATATTTATACAAATGTATATGATCCCTCCTCCATGCCTTCATCCATTACAAGCAAAAAGATTTATACATCTTACATTCAAAAATTCCCCTTTGCCAAAAAATTCTACCAAAAATACATGCCCTTTATGCCAAAGGCTATTTCCGAATTAAATCTGCAGGATTATGAACTTGTTATTTCAAGTGAATCCGGCCCTGCAAAAGGCATTATCCCCGATGTAGATGCCTTTCATATATGTTATTGCCACAGCCCCATGCGTTATTTATGGGATATGTTCCATGAATATTTCCGTAACACAAATTTCATTGTAAGGTTTTTCATGAAACGCCTCATTCCCAAATTAAGACTTTGGGATGTCACTTCCTCTAACCTTGTGGACTCCTTTATTGCCAATTCTTCCTATGTTGCAAAACGCATTAAACGCTATTATAACAGGGACTGCCATGTGGTTTTTCCTCCTGTAGACATAGAAAAGTTCAGCCCTGTAGAGCGTAATCCAAAGGATTACTATTTATTTTTTGGCCAGCTTACCGGCTATAAGAGAGCAGACCTTGCAATAGAGGCTTGTATACAATCTAACCGCAAGCTCTTTGTAGCAGGTTCCGGAATGAGCAAGAAAGAGTTAAAAAGATATGCAAAAAAAGGTGTAATTACCTTTACAGGCCGCATTTCCGACAGTGAATTACTGGATCTTTATGCCGGTGCAAAGGCACTTCTCTTTCCGGGAATCGAAGACTTTGGCATTATTCCTGTCGAAGCCAATGCCGCAGGCTGTCCCGTCATTGCTTTCCGCAAGGGAGGTGCCCTTGATTCTGTAAAAGAAGGCGTTACAGGAATGTTTTTTAACGAGCAAACCGTAGAATCCCTTGTTAAGGCAATGGATGAATTTGAAAAACAGGAAGCAAATTTCCTTGACCGGCTCCCCTACATAGAGCATGTTAAGCAATTCTCCATGAAAACATTTAAGAGCAAATTCGCCAAAATAGCAGAAGAAAGAAAAAGAATTTAAAATATAGTCCGAAAAGCTTTGCTTCGGACATGCCTAAAAATAACCTTGACAAGGTTCTGGTATTCACTAACAATACATATAGTGAATATCAGGGGATTTCTGCCTTTTCTTCTTGTTTTCCTCATTTTTCCGGGTTTGTATGCATCACCCTATGACATGATTCCTGTAGGGGATCCTGTACTGGATGACATCACCTTCCTTTCACTGGAATCCGGAAAAGCCCTCCTTTCCTTCACCCCCCCCATTTCCCCCCACGAATTAAGAATTTTCCTCGACTCTATCGACCCCAATCTCCTCTCCCCTCCGGCTCTTGAAGCATATAACAGGGCGGAAAACCGTCTAAATCCCCAATCCAGAATAGGCTTTTCTACAGAATATTTTTCACTTCAGTTTGGAATTAATTCCACCATAGAGCTGAGCTCTAGGTTCAATGAAAATATTCGATGGTTTCCTTTTTACCATAGAACTCCCGCCCTTTTATCCCTGCCTGTAAATTTATTTTTTGTAAATTCAATTCAATTATTTATTGAACCTTCAGCAGGTTTCAGTCCCCAGTATTATAGGAGTTCAGGAAACATAAGCCACAATATCTTCTTGATAGAACCTGCTAACATAGACATGAGCATGCCTCTAAGAGCCTATATTGCAGCAGGAGGCCTCTGGTGGAATTTCCAGTTTGGCAGGGACAGACTTTCCTACGGAACAGGCCAAACAGGAAATCTTGCAATCTCTGATAACCCGGACTTTTACGATTTTGCCCGGCTTCAATTTTTTTCAAGTGTATTCAAATACTCCTTGCTTGTAAGCCAAATGCCAATGGAATTAAACAGCCATTTTATTGGTTCTCCTTTGGATCCGAATTACTTTAATCTTACAACCCAACGTCATTATTATCTTCATCGCATTGATATTAACCTATTCAATAGATTATCAATTGGCCTAATGGAAGGTCTAATGGTGGGAAATTCTCCGCTGGAAATCCGTTACCTTAATCCAATGATGATATTTCATTCACTTTTTTCATGGTGGAATTATCCCACATGGAATGCTGCAAACGACAGGGGGCATTTGGTTTCTTCAAGCTTATCCATAGAGGTTAACTGGAATATAATTAATTCCCTGGCTTTTTATGGGCAATTCTTTATGAATGAATTTGCAACAGCCCACGAATTTGCTTCAGACCCAAACCAGCCTCCCAACGGCATGGGTTATATGGGCGGCTTCCGGTATTCGCATACATTCAATAAATGGGCCTCTGTTTTTTATATCGAGTTCATAAAAACAGATCCCTATCTTTATATGACATCCACCCCCTTTGCCAGCTTTATTTACACAAGGTTTTATTCCATGGCTCCCGGGCGTTTGGCTTACACTTATCTTGGTTATCCAAGAGACACAATTTCCTTTGCTCTTGGCGGCACCTTTTTTAACGGAGATAATTTAAGCTTTAATGCGGGATTTACCTGGGTTTCAGCCGGAGAGCATAACAGGGACGGGCTTGTATGGAAATATGAAGAAAGCCTCTCTGCATTTTACGAAAGGACACCCACGGGAAATGCAAAAAATACTTTTGTATTTTCGTTAGGTGCAAAATGGCAGGTAAATACCTTTTTTTCACTGGCAGGTAATATAGACTGTATTTATGCCCGTAACAATAACCATATATACGGAAATAATGTCTGGGGAGGCCAGGCTGTTTTTTCAATAAATTTTTCATACTGATGGAGTAAATCATGAAAGCAAGATCCTTGTGTTTTTTTATCCTTTTTCTGATTGCATTTAGTTTTGGATTAAATCTTGGTGCACAGAATATTCACGACCCCAACAGCCAAATATACTCAGATATTGACATTTGGTTTACACGTGGTTATGTAAGAAGCTTCCTTCCCCTCATACGTCCCTACCCTGCTCCCCTTGTAAATGAGATCCTTCGCGAAGTTATTCAGAATGGCGATCTTCAATCAAGAACAAGGGCGGAAGAATATCTTTTTATGATTTCTCCGGAATCAAGAGCTTTACATTTTGGAGCATTTGGCCGTCTGGAAGGCAGGGGCAGTGATTACGGTCTTATGTTCACACCCTTTGTGGAAGGAAATTTCCATTTAAGCGATATTCTTGGAGCCAGTTATAATTATTCCATATACACAATTACCGATGTAGATGGTGAAAGATTCAATGCTCCGGGAACCTATTCACCCTATCCTGATTTGGTGGATGATACTGCAGACATAGGCCGTTTAAAAATAAGGCAGAACTGGACATCCCTAATTTACCTTGGAACCAGCAATACCTATGTACAAGCCGGTCTTTCCCGTTCTTCCATAGGACCATTTTATGACAATGGCATTGTTGTTGGCCCCCAAGTTCCAAATGCAGGCCATCTTAGCTTTGTATATTACAGACCCTCCTGGTCCTTCGAAATGCTCTTCCAGACAATCACTGCTTCGGACGATTGGGGAGCAAATCAATATTCCAATAAATATAATTTGATCCATTATCTTACTTATAGACCTTCAGGAAACATGGAACTTGGCTTTGTACAGGGCATTACATGGGGTGGCCGTTTTGAAACCATGTATCTGGTTCCCTTTAGCTTTCTTTTTTCATCCCAGTCAATCTTTGGTTTTGAAGATAATGCATTTATCGGTCTTCACCTAAGATGGCGGCCAATGGATAACCTGTTAGTAAACACCCAGTTATATGTTGATGATTTTAGCTTTAACAATATTTTTTCGGGGAATCTGGAAATAAAAGCCGCAGCCATGGCAGGAATTACCTGGACACCAAGGGGAAGCCTTCTTTCCCGGCTGGATTTCGATTATACCATGGTAATGCCCTATACATATTCACATTGGAACCAAAATGAGCTTACTTACCAAAACCCGCCTGGAAGCGGAGGCATTCCCAATAATTTAAACTATACCCATAGGGGAAGGAATTTAGGCCCGGATCTGGAACCAAACTCGGACAGAGTTTCAATCAGAACGGTGTGGAATTTATTCCCCGGCATTGCTTTGAATGCATCCGGCTACCTAATGCGGCATGGAAATGCCTCTCTTGGAAACCCGAATCTTTCTGCCAATGACCACGACGGTTCAATTTTCGATGATGGCTGGAGTAGTGCAGGTGGCAGAACAATGCTTGGCTTGGGCAGTTTTTTAACCCAGTCCGTCCTTGATATACGTGTTGGAGGTGGTTTTGGAGTAATATATACCATTAATACAAACTTTGGAACTTTCTCGGTAACAGGAGACTATGCAGCAGAATACGGCTGGAATAGAAGTGTTCGCAGTGGAGAAGGTGCCTCCACCCGGGGTGGGCCTGTTTCCGGCAATAATGGACTCTTTCATTTCTGGAGCATAGGAGCCAAATGGAGTTTTTAAAATTTAATCACAAATAGCTTGTTTTTTATTGATTTTTTGTCCATCTTATATATATGACTCTTGATCAATTTGATGTCTGGTATAAGGCAAGGTATAGAAGGACAAGCTCTGCCTTTACCGCCACAATGATGATTATCTCCGACTTCATAGCAGTTATGGCTTCATTTGGAGCCGGCTTTCTGGTTGTAAAACTTTACTATATAATGATGGATGATTGGGGCGGCATAGACTTTAAATCCTTTTTTACCTACTGGCCCTACCTGCCTTTTTTTACCCTTACCTTTTTTATAATGGGCTTATACCCGGGTATCTCCCAGGCACCGGCAGAAGAAACAAGGGGTTTTACCATTGCATCCATTCTTGCTCACAATGGAATTTTAATTTCCCGTTATATTCAATACGAAGTAATAGATTCTGTTTTTATTGCTTTTATTTTCAGCTTCTTTTTCTCCTCCACCATTCTAATGATTTGCCGGGATATAATGCATATTATTAGAAGCAAGGCAAAGGTAAGGGGGATTCCGGCGGTAATTTATGGTGCCGGTGACATGGGTCGTCTTCTGGTAGACAGACTTTTAATTGCAAAGAAAATCGGTTATGAGCCTGTCCTAATTCTTGATGATAATGCAGAACAGGAAGATTATTACAGAAACATCCCAATTATTTCCGACACAAAAATCGGTCCCGAACTCGTTAAACGTTATAATATAAAAATGGCAATGGTAGCCATGCCCAATCTGGAACAGACGGAAATGGCAGCCATGATAAAAAATTCTGTTTATGCATTTAGATACAATGTCCTTATTCCGGACTTTTTTAACATAAGCAATATCTGGATGTCCGTTAGGGATTTTGACGGGATGTTGGGATTTGCAACCAGCCACAGGCTCAAGATGTTCTGGAACCTTGCAATTAAACGCTTTCTGGATCTCCTCATGATAATCGTTGGCGGGTTAATCGTTTCTCCCTTCCTTCTATTAATCGCCTTGTTTATTAAGATAAGTTCTCCCGGCCCTGTTCTTTACAGCCATAAACGCCTTGGTCTTAATGGCAAACATTTTAATGCATATAAGTTCCGCACCATGGTTAAGGATGCGGACAAAAAATTAAAGGAGCTTCTTGAAAGCGATCCCGAAGTTAAAAAGGAATGGGAAGAATCTTATAAAATAAAAAATGATCCGCGGGTAACAAAAATTGGTAAGTTCCTTAGAAAAACAAGCCTGGATGAATTTCCCCAATTACTAAACATTTTAAAGGGCGAAATGAGCCTTGTAGGACCCCGGCCTGTAATCCCTGAGGAAATAGAAATGTACAGGGAAAACGCCATGAGGATACTAACCGTAAAACCCGGACTTACAGGACTCTGGCAGGTCTCCGGCCGCTCCGATACTGATTATGGAGAGCGAATTTCGTACGACCTGTACTATCTCCAAAGTTGGTCAGTATGGCTGGATCTATGGATTATTTACCGTACCCCCAGAGTAATTTTTTGGGGTAAAGGAGCCTATTAATGAAAAATGCAGGAAAATTATTTCTGTTTACTTTTATTTTATTGATTACTTTTACTCCAACACTCTTTGCTCAGGTAACAGGTCAGGCACGTTTCCTCCGTCCGCTAAACGCTATTTTCCCTGATCTAAACGAAGAACAAAGGGAGCTGGTCTTCACAGAAGATGGACTTGTTTTATCTCACGAAAGGAATATTCCCCTCTCATTAATGCCCTCTGCATCTTCGGGAATAGATTCCAGGGATATAATAACACGTTTAAATTACCCCTACTTAACAGAAACCCTTTTGATTGTTCCCCATCCCGGAAGGATTTTCAGAAATCTGGATGCCTATAATGCCCTTGGCAGAATCAGAGATCTCAGCGGCCGCCTTTATAGCTCCGCTACAAGGGGGGAAGACGTCCCCCTCTTCCAAGAAGCAACAAGAATAAGCAGTAATGGACGGAATACCCTTGCAGACCCTCCCTTTGCCCAGGATCTCCCTGTAGAAGAAACCATCTATGTACGACTTAGAGATACAAATTTTGGGAATACATTTTACAGGGCAGACTTTTCCAGAAGCCCCTTTGGTGTATTTTTTAACCTAAGCAATACAAGGAATATTACCTACCTCCTTTTCACCGTAATGAGAGAAGGCCGCTTTAACGCCATTATATACATGGAACCCATTCAGGAAGGTATGATGGTCTACAGCGTTGCAGGAGCCGATGTCTCCGAATTTATGGGGGGAATGATTCATGTTCCTTCTGCCATTTCCAAGAGGATAGAGGTCTTCATTGGCTGGGTGGCCGATGGCCTAAGAGCCATGTAAGGCTTTCTTGACATAGTTTTGGCTTTTTGTTAATATTATAAAACATTTTTAATGACAAGCGGCTGTCATATAATGGTTATTATCTCAGCCTTCCAAGCTGATGACGTCGGTTCGATTCCGATCAGCCGCTCATATCCCATGTTTTTGCTATCGCAAAAACATGGGGCGGCTGCTTTCAGTCAGCCGCAAAGCCGCTTCTTTGGTCAGCCGCTCCTACGGTCAGCCGCTGATGTGGTTATTAATAAAATATTCTGTTTGACTTTATTACACCCAAGCAATATAATTAACTAAGTATTTCTTAAACAACAAATATTTAGAAGGAGATTTTATGTATAAATGGGAAAGACGAGCAGCATTAAATTTCTACCCTATCATTAAGCAATTTATAGATAATAATCTACTCAAATATGAAGAAAGTATTAGTATAGATCCATTGGTACAGGTTGATAAAATAGCAAAAGAAATTGGCATAAAAGATATAATATATATATCACCTGAGAAAATCGACGAAAAATACCCTGAAGCTCATGCTTATCTTGATAATGATATTATTTATGTAAGGAACGATGATAATAAAGAAAAACAGCGTTTTTCAATAGCTCACGAAATTTTCCATTATAGTTTTATCCTTAATAATTATGATGGTAATACTTTAAAATTAGAAGCGCGTCAAGGAAAAACCTGGATTAATGAAAATGCCGGAAGTGATGAAGCCGAAGGTGAAGATATTGCTGAATACTTTGCAGCAAATCTCCTTGTTCCCACAGAACGATTTATCTTATGGGAGGATAAATCTAATGAAGAAATTGCTCAAGAATTTGGTGTTGAAATTTCTTGTATTATTCAAAGAAGAAAAGAAATCGAGTATGAATTAGAAATGATAATTCCAAAAAATATTTCCTCTGATGTAAAAATTAATACACAAACTCCATTGTCTCTTGATGAATTGAACATGCTCATGGAGGAGTGTAGCAATAATGATGGACAATCTTAAAAGGTGTATTTCCGAGAATTTCCTAAAAAATCGTTTTGATTTTGGTACTATTGCAATAAAGAAAATCTTTTCTTCTTTTGCTGAATCAGGAAGCCAATTTAATTTATTCTTGGAAATCTTTGTTAGGATTTTAGGTCGTATAAAAAAAGGTCAGGGTTATCGGGATATGAACAATGAAGATGGCAAATGTGTTCATCTTCAGGCTGGAAAGAAGAAAATTATGATCATTTTCTATACAATACAGCAAAATAAACGTTTTCTTATATATGATTTTAAGATAATTAATAAATAATTATCCCCACTTGACAATGTTCATTTTCTCACATTATAATGTCTAAAATGAACATTACAAAAGGAGTGAAAAAATGAAAAAAATTATCTTGATTGTATTAGCGCTGATCCTTATTGGATTGGCTGTTTCCTGTGAAAGGGGAGAATCAAACGAGGTTCATATATTTACCTCTTCCGAGGATTTTAGGATTGAACACCTGCAAAACCGGCTTAATGAACAATTCCCCCAATACAATGTGACCATTCATTACATGACTACTGGCAGCTTGGCTGCAAAACTTAAAGCAGAAGGTGCCGCCACCGATGTCGATATAATTGGTGAACTGGATGCTGCCTATCTGGAAGATATTCTGGATAATCTGGCAGATCTTTCATATATAGACAGCTCACAATTTTTACCTGAGCTGGTTCCATCACATAATAGATATCTTCCCTTCCTTAGAAGTTCCGGAGGAATTATAATTAACGAAACCTTCCTCTCTTCCAGAAATATTCCTGTACCAACTTCTTATCAGGATTTACTAAGACCCGAATACAGAGGTGTTATTTCCATGCCCAATCCAAGATCTTCAGGCACAGGTTATTTTTTCCTTAAAAATCTGGTCAATGTATGGGGAGCAGATGCCGCATTTGATTTCTTCGACGGTTTTGCAGAAAATGTTTTACAGTTCACTTCATCGGGATCGGGGCCTGTAAATGCCCTCATTCAGGGAGAAGTAGGTATTGCACTGGGAATGACTTTTCATGGTGTAACAGCCATTAACGACAGAAGAGCTCCATTAAGGATAATATTTTTTGAAGAAGGCTCTCCCTATATGATCTATGGTATGGCAATGATTAGAGGCAGAGAGAACCGGCAGGCTGTTCGTGAAGTCTTTGATTTTTATGTAAATGTTTTAACCCGTGAAGATAAGGATCTTTTTGCACCTGAGCAAATCTTCAGGCAACAGGTAAACAATATACCGAACTATCCCCAAAATGTCGTAGCAGCAGACATGAGTGGAATATCTGATTTGGAAGACAGAGATAGACTCCTTGCCAGATGGAGACATTAATAGATGGATTCGGTTTCGGTTAAACTGGATGTAAAAGATTTAACCCATAAATTTGGTCAAAACACCATACTCCGGGGAATTAACTTTACCGTTAATGATGGAGAATTCCTTTCAATCCTTGGACCTTCCGGTTGCGGTAAAACAACCATTCTTCGTATACTTATTGGTTTATTGCATCAAACATCCGGACAGATTATAAAGGATGGAATAGATATCTCCAGCTCCCCTCCTTCCAAACGAAATATGGGCATAGTTTTTCAAAATTATGCCCTCTTTCAAAACATGAGTGTTTTGGGCAATGTGGAATATGCTCTAAGATTTAACAGTGAGCATAAATTACAATCCCGGGAAATTGCAGAAAATATCATCGAACAGGTTGGTTTAACAGAGCATATAACAAAAAAGCCATACAAGCTCTCCGGTGGTCAGCAGCAGCGTGTTGCCATAGCCAGGACTCTTGCACTTAATCCGGAAATCATCCTTTTTGATGAACCCATGTCTGCACTGGATGCGGCTACAAGGCTTTCCTTACGGGATGAAATTAAACAGATACAGTTTCGGTTTAAGTCCACGATAATTTATATCACTCATGATCAGGAAGAAGCTTTTGCCCTGTCTGATCGAATAATGGTAATGGACGATGGAACCATTCAACAAATAGGTGAACCGGAAGAGCTGATAAAAAACCCGGCCAATGATTATATCCGTGAATTTGTTATAAACAATCTCCGGATAAAAGTTGATTCACTTGGCAAATATGTAAAACCGGGAGAAAAATGAAAAGCTCCAAATTTGCAACAGCATCCATAAACTATAAACAATCGGATCTTGTAAAATTAATAATTTGCATTTTTCTTTTGTTTACTGTAATTTTTCCCCTTGCTGCCATGCTGGTCAATATTCAAATCCCTGATATAAGGAATGTGCTGAACCTGCCTCGTTTTAGGGAAGCCCTGATTAATTCTATTGGCACTACGGCAGCAGCCACCATTATATCAATTGTTCTTGCATGGGCTTTTGCATTATCTGTAGTACGCACAAAAATGAATTTTAGGAAAGGGTTTTCTGTTTTTGTAACAATGCCAATGCTCATTCCTTCCATTTCTCATGGCATGGGGCTTGTATTATTATTGGGTGTTAATGGAATATTAACCAGGTTATTTAATCTTTCCGGAACAATCTATGGATTTCATGGCATTGTAATCGGTTCAGTATTTTATTCTTTCCCCGTTGCCTTCCTCATGCTTTCAGATATATTAAAATACGAAGACGGCTCCCCCTATGAGGCTGCCATGGTTCTGGGAGTGCCAAAAATAAATCAGTTTTTTTCGATTACCTTTCCATACCTGCGAAAACCATTAATTGCTGTGATATTTGCTGTTTTTACAATGATCTTTACCGATTTTGGTGTACCATTAATGATAGGAGGAAGATTCATTACCCTGCCTGTATTGATGTACCAGGAAGTAATTGGTTTATTGAATTTCAACCGTGGGTCGGTAATTGGTTCCTTTCTCCTGATACCCGCAATTATTGCCTTTATTTTTGATGTTCTAAACAGGGACAGAGCAAATCAAAACTTTATTGTTCAAAGTAAAACAGTAAACAATAATCTAATAAGAGATTCTGCAGCCATGATTTATTCTATTACGGTCTGTATTATTATTGCTCTGCCAATAGCAATCTTTGCCTTCCTTACCTTTGTCAGCAATTATCCAATCGACATTGGCTTTTCCTTCAATAACATTCTTAGAACAATGAATATGGGAGCAGGCCGCTTCCTTACCAATTCATTAATTATTTCTGCCGGCGTAGCTGCTTTTGGTACTTTTATTGCATGGATTACTGCATATTTTACCGCACGCACTCCGGGAAAATCATCAAGATTATTGCATCTAATCTCCATTACATCCCTGGCAATCCCCGGAATAGTACTTGGGCTTTCCTATGTGATTTTTTTCAGGGGAACCTTTGTTTATGGAACAATAGCAATGCTAATAATGGTTAATATAATCCATTTTTTGGCTTCCCCCTATTTAATGGCATACAACTCACTTGGAAAACTGAATATTAATCTGGAAGATGTAGGACGTACTCTAGGAATCAGCCGCTTTAGGATTGTCCGCGATGTAATAATCCCACAGACCCGCATAACAATTCTGGAAATGATTTCCTACTTTTTTGTTAATTCAATGATGACAATTTCTGCTGTTTCTTTTTTAAGTAATGTCAGGAACCGTCCATTATCCCTGATGATTACACAGTTCGAAGCACAGCTATTTCTTGAAGGAGCCGCCTTTGTGTCCATCCTTATTCTTGTATGTAATTTATCTGTCAAGTTCTTGATTTATGGAATTGAAAAAATAATTAATCGTCAATAAAATAACATTAACAGGAAATTCAATGAAACTAAGCCGGCCACAATTTGATATTTTAAGTCTTTTGGAAAAAGAAAAAGGAAATCTGACACAAAGGAATATTGCACGTATTACAGGTCATTCTGTCGGTACTGTAAATAAGGCATTGATTTTTTTTAATGACAGGGCTTTAACTCAGAATAATCAAATAAGCATGGCCGGCCTACAGGCATTGGAGCCATACAGGGTAAAACGTGCCATTTTTATTGCCGCAGGATTTGGTGCAAGACTTGTTCCAATTACATTAAATACGCCCAAACCCCTTGTTCGTGTAAAGGGTATCCGAATTATTGATACCCTGCTTGATGCGGTATGTGCCATAGGCATTGACGAAATAATAATTGTCCGCGGTCATTTAAGCGAACAATTTGATCAGCTAAAATATAAATATCCAATGATACAGTTTTTGGAAAACCCACTGTACAATGAATCAAATAATATTTCTTCCATGATGTGTGTACGTTTTTTACTGCAAAATTCCTATGTATTTGAATCGGACTTATACCTAAATAATCCCGGACTTATCAAAAAATACCAGTATACCAGTAACTATTTGGGTGTACCGATAGAACGTTGTGATGACTGGTGTTTTGAAACAAAAAACGGAATCATAACAAGAATGCGTCTTGGAGGAATGAATTGCCATCATATGTTTGGAATTTCCTACTGGAATGAGGAAGATGGAGGAAAGCTTTCAGATCAAATCAGACAGGTTTTTGAAATGCCCGGAGGCAAAGAACGTTTTTGGGATCTGGTTCCCCTTGAGTATTTTATAAAGGATTATGAAGTAGAAATTCGTGAATGTACTTTTAATGATATAATAGAAATAGATACCTTTAATGAACTTAAAAGTCTTGACGAAAATTACAGGTTATAGTAGCCTTTGTCAATGATTCCCCTGCTTTTATATATCGATCCCGGTACAGGAAGTGCACTATTTGCAATAATAATAGGTCTTGCTGCAGCCGGTTTTTTTTCATTAAGAGCCATTATTATCAAAGCAAAATCCATTCTAGGCAGGGGTAAAATTAAACATGATGTAAAAAATAAATATATAATATATGCAGAGGATAAACGCTATTGGTCACTTTTTAAGCAGATCCTGGATGAGTTTGAAAACCAATGCATAGAATTATTATACCTTACTTCTTCAATAGACGATCCGGTATTTCAGGAAAACTACAAATTTATTCAATCGGAATTCATTGGTACAGGAAACAAGGCTTTTGCTAGATTGAATTTTCTTTCGGCAGATTTTGTTCTTACAACGACTCCAAGTCTGGATGTGTATCAATGGAAAAAGGCAAAAACAGTAAAACATTACAGTCATATCGTACACTCTGCAGATGAGCAATGTACATATGAATTATTCGGATTAGACTATTTTGATTCTATTTTAATTACAGGAAAAGATTTTCAAGTTAATATGATTCGTAAACTGGAGGAAAACAGGAATTTACCGGAAAAGCAGATTATTACTGTAGGCAGTACCTATCTTGATGAATATAAACTGCGAATGTCTGTATTACCGGATGATGATGATTCAAAATTTACAGTTCTTGTTTCTCCTTCATGGGGAAATGCATCTTTATTGGTAAAATTCGGAGAAAATCTTATTGATCCTCTTTCGAAAACAGACTGGAATATTATTATTAGACCGCATCCTCAATCCTTATTAAGCGAAAAACATATTATAGATAACCTTATAAATAAATATAGCGAAAATAAAAATATAAAATGGGATTTTGAGAGGGATAATTTATTTTCCTTAAAAAAAGCAGATATTATGATTTCAGATTTTTCGGGAATAATTCTTGATTTTATGTTTCTTAGAAATAAACCGGTTTTTTATGTAAAAGAAAAACTCGATTTAAGGAGCCGTGAAGCATACCAATTGTATAACGATCAGGATGAAATGTGGATTTTTAAGAAATTAGAAAAAGCAGGAATCGAATTATTGCCGGACAAGTTTTCTGAACTTCCAGAATTAATAAAGAATGCTTCAAGGGATCCTTCATTTGTATCTGCCATAGAAGAAATAAAATCTGAAGCCTGGCACTTCCAGGGTCAGGCCGCCAAAAGGGTGGCAGACTTTATGATCCAAGCCTGCCAATAATTAATTCCATAATTTCATTTGGATTAAGAAAGTCTGTATCTATAACAAGATCGGCAAATGAATAGTCATCGTTATCTATTCCGTAAATACGCAGGTACCGGGTTCTGTCCTGTTTATCCCTTTCAGCGGTAAAATCTGCAATGGTTTTTAGGTCTCCGCCCTCCCTTTCCTGAATGCGGCGGGCTCTGGTTTCTTCTGTGGCTGTAAGAAAAACTTTTAAGTCGGCTTCTTCCAACATCCAGATCGCAAGACGGGAGCCAAGAACACAGCCGCTGCTCTTTCTGGCAAGTTCCACTTGCCTTGTGTCCACTTCCCTGTCCCAGCTGTCATCCCTGGCGGCCAGGGAGAGTACCTCTTTTAAGTCCAATCCCCTTTCCTCCGCCAATGTTCTGAATGTAAAATTAATAAAGTCCAGTTCCAGCTTGTCCGCCAATAAACGGCTGACCGTAGTATTGCCGCAACCGCTCTTTCCGGAAATGGCAATTTTGAATTGCCTGACATCTTTTTTATTACTCCACATTTCTTAACTGCTCCCTTATATCCTCCAGAGCATTTTTCATTGCAACAACGGCACGGCTTACATCCAGAACCGGTGTCTTGGAACCTATTGTATTAATCTCCCTGTTAATTTCCTGTGAAAGAAAATCCAGTTTCTTGCCGGGATACATATTATTTTTAGCTTCGTTCTTAAATTCTTCAAGATGTGAAGACAAACGGGAGATCTCTTCGGAAATACTGTATTTTACAAGCTGGGAAGCTGTTTCTGCCAAAATACGCGTCTCATCAATTTTATCTCCCAATAACTCAAAAAATCTTGATCTAAGATTTTCTTTTATTGCAGCTTCCATTTCAGGAATTTTGGTTTTTATTTTTTCAAGTGATTCTTCCAATACGGCAAGATGACCAAGAATATCTTTTTTGGTAAACTCCCCTTCCCTCTTTTTTTCTTCATCAAGTATATTTGATGCTTCTTCCAGAAGCGTATCAATAATGGTCTTGTATTTACTTGCATCTCTGGCTGTCTCTGTATTTAAAACTCCATCCAGACCAAGAAGCATTTCAAGTCCGGCTTTTTCATTTAATCCAAGAATAACCGAAAGCTCTCCAATAGCATTTTGATAAGATAGAGCTGCGTTTTTATTTACAATGACACTTAGTTCCTCATTCGGGTTCTTTACCTTAATATAAACATCAATTTTTCCACGGGTGAATCTTGAAGAAATATATTTTCTAATGCTGCCTTCATAAGACAATAGATAACCGGGCATATGAATCTGAATTTCAAGGAACCTGTTATTATAGCTCTTTATTTCCATTGATATAAAAATATTGTCTTCGTTTTTTTCAATGCACGCATATGCTGTCATGCTCCTCATTATCATCCTCCAAAACCTAAAACCGGGCTTGAACCGGGGAATCGAAAAGTTTCTTTCCCATTCTAAAATTATCTCCGGCTCCCATTGTAATAAAAAGATCTCCGCTCTTTAAAATGCCATTTAAAAAATCTATGCTGTCATCCGGCTCATCAATGTAAAATACCCTGCTCTCAAGTGCTTTGCTTCCGGTCTTTTTATTCAAGTCTTGCAGCTTTTCCTTTACCTTTTCAAAAAGGCTTAATCCTGTAATACCGCCATTATACACTTCCCTTGCAGATGCATAAATTTTATGAAGCAGAACAATGTCCGCATTGGAAAAAGAATCTGCAAACTCATCCAATAGAGCTTCTGTCCTGGTATAGGTATGCGACATAAAACTTACAATGAATCTTCGTTCAGGGAAAAAATCCCTAAGACCTGCAAGTGTTGTTTTAATTTCCGTTGGATGATGTCCGTAATCATCCATATAAATAATACCGTTCTTTGTGCCAAGGATTTCTGATCTCCGCCTTGAACCGTTGAACTCTTCCAATGCCTTAACAAGAGCTTCCCTTCTGTCCTTTGTCCATCCATCGCTATAATAATCTTTTACAATGGAAAAACAGAGAGCTATGGCGGCTGCGGCATTTAGTGCAGTATGCCTGCCGGGTATTCGAATTTTAAATTCACAGGGAAAAGCAGATAACTTCATTAAAATTCTTTCATTCTTAACCTGATAATCAATAATTTTAAAATCCCCGTCTGCATTGAAACCATAAGGAATAAACTTAATTTTGGGCATTTCCTTTTCAAGAATTCCTGCAACTTCCGATGCCCCTTTGTCATCTGCACAGTAGATCAGCTCCCCACCCGGCGGAAGCAGTCTTCCATATTCAACAAAGGCATCCCTAATGTCTTCATAGGTTGGAAAAAAATCCTGATGATCCGTTTCCACACTGGTAAGAATTATCCTTTTAGGATGGAAGGACAAAAAATGTTTTCTGTATTCGCAGGTCTCCGCAACAAAATATTCATGCCCAAGACTCAGGGTGGATCTCCCTCCAAAATTGCTAACCTCGCTGCCTGCAAGCACTTCTACAGGCAGTCCAAGCCCTCCAAGCAGGGTTCCTGCCAGTGCTGTGGTACTGGTCTTGCCATGAACACCTGCAATTCCTGTAGAATCAATCCCCTTTGAATAGGCTCCAAGTGCATCTGTATACTTTATAATGGGAATATCCAGCTCTAAAGCCCTGTCCATTTCGGGATTGGTAGAGAAAGAATAGGCGGCAGAATATATTACCAGATCAAGGGTCTTATCTATATGAGAAGCATCAAAGGTCTCGTGATAGGGAATTTTTAACTCTTTTAGCAGGGAATCCGTGTAAAAGACTTCCTTTCCGTCCGAGCCGGAGACAGAAAAGCCCCTTTTATGAAGGAGTTCTGCAAGGGCACACATTCCGGTTCCCTTAATTCCGATAAGGTAGATTTTTGCATTCTTTTTATTCCGGAAATCGAAGAACTGTACTTCTCCCATACCATATGATATACAAAATAGTCATTCCTGTCCATTCATTGCAAAATTCCATAAATTGTGCTACCATAAATAACATGAAATTAAAACAATTAATAAGCTTTTTTCTTCTAATAAATACGGTAATCTTAATTAATGCACAGGCAGGCAGCGATATTTCCGGAAATTTCCCGCCTTCTTCCCATTCAAACAGCATGGAAGAAGCCGAAGCCATAAGCCTGCCTCTTAGACGTATATCCCTCCTGTCTTCCGGAGTTGGATATTTTGAACATTCGGGAGAATTAAACACAAACTCGGCATCCCGAATAGTACTTCCATTTGATATAAACGCTGTAAACGATGCCCTAATGTCGCTAATAATAAACGACCCTGCATCCCCCTCTCCCTCTGTGCGTTATGCGACAGCCAATAGTCTTGAACGCAGCCTGCAGAGCTTAAGGGTTAATCTTTTGTGGAACCAGGGCATTATAGAAATTTTAAACAGCCTTAGGGGAGCAGAAATAGAAGTCCATGCACCGCTCTCTGTTACCGGCAGAATAATGGGTGTAGAATACAGGAGACAGCCCGAATACATTCAGCCCTCTTATATTTCTACATCGGAGAATGCCGTACTTTCTCTTTTTACCATGCAGGGAATCAGATTAATTTCCATGGACGATGTCGTTTCACTGCGTTTTACAGATGAATCCATTAACAGGGATCTCATGCGCTCCATGGATCTAATCATGGCATACAGGGATTCCAGCCGAAGGGATCTAAGCATATATCTGGATGGAAGCGGCAGAAGGAATGTAAGCCTGAGTTATGTTATTCCCGCTCCTGTCTGGAAGGCAACTTACAGGCTCGATCTTGGCGGAAATGCCCCCCTTCTTCAGGGCTGGGTCATTGTAGATAACGACAGCGATAACGACTGGGTAAATGTGGAACTTTCCCTTTTAACGGGAAGGCCGGTTTCCTTTATTCAGGATCTCTTTTCTCCCTATTGGCTGCATAGACCCACAGTTCCGCTCTCAATTGCAGGTTATGCCGAAAGTGTTTTACATGAATCTTCTTATAGCTTTAACAATATGTATGCAGAGGAATCTGCTCCACCTGCAATGTTAAGATCCATGCAAATGCCTGCCGAAGTTCAAATGGAAAGGGACAGAGGCACATCCTTGGGCGGAGGAATAATACAGGGAGGAACCCAGACTGCCGCAGGGGATCAGTTTGAATTTACCCTAAGGAATCCTGTCAATCTTGAACGAAGACAGAGCGCCATGCTTCCCCTTCTTGAAGGAAATATTCAGGCGGAAAGAAGTTTGATTTTCTCGGGTTCCAGAGCTGCAAGAGGAGAAACCATAAATCCTCTTATAAGTGTGGAGCTTACAAATACTATTGGATTAAGTTTGCCTCCCGGCCCAATTACCGTTTATGACGGCGGCACATATGCAGGAGATGCCTTAATAGAGTTTTTCCCGGAAGAGGACAGACGTTTTATTTCCTATGGGGAAGATCTTTCCGTCTCAGGCAGCATGATTACAGGCACCGCCCGTTATATTACAGCGGTAAATATTTCTGGCGGTGTAATGACAATTACAAATAGGCGTTCCTATGAAAGTACTTATACCATCAGAAATGTATCCGGTATAAACAAGAGGCTTATAATTGAGCATCCTATTATCCATGGCTACGATTTAGTAATCCCCGAAAATTATGATGAAACTACATCAAGTCTTTACCGTTTTATAAGAAACTTGAATGCAGGAGAAATATTAACCTTTACAGTAAGGGAAGAAGCCCCCCTTTATGAGCGCATTGTTCTTGGACAATTAAGGCCGGAAAGTATTTTAAGTTATTCAACCAATCAGGAGATCCCTGCCAATATAAGGGCAGCTCTTGCAAGAGCGGTTGATCTTAGAAGGATTGTAGATGCAGCCGAGGTGGCACACAGGGATCTGGAAAGCCAGTATTCAAGACTTGTTGCAGAGCAGGACAGAATCAGGCGAAACCTTGAAGTTACAGGGAACCAAAGTACTCAAGGCCAGGAATACCTTCACCGCATGACTTCCCTGGATAACGAAATAGACCAGATTAACACAAGAATGAGGGATGCCTTAAACGAAGTTAACAGGGCAAGAAGGGAATATGATGATTATCTTGGACAGTTGAATATATGAGCAAAGAAGAAAATAAAGACTTAACAAAAGACCCGATAGAAGATATAAGCGAGAAATACCTTATTTTTACGGTAGAGAACAGGCGTTATGCCCTACCCTCAAAAATTATAAGCGAAGTAGCCGTTCTGGAAAAGGTTTTTCCACTGCCCCTTGTACCGGAATATGTAAAAGGAATTATTAACCGCTATTCCATTCCCTATGTTTTAATAGACATAAACTACCTGCTTTCCGAAGGGCTTTCCAATGCAAGCAAGGTAATAGTTTTAAAAGAAGAAGTGGATAAGCTTGCCCTTCTTATTGATGATGTAACGGACATTGCCGACCTTTTTCAGAACCAGTTCATTAAAACAGAAGCTGTGGAAAACAATATTGCAGGAGCCGTTCATGCCTGTTTTGAATGGAAGGGAAACCCGGTTTTCTGCATTGATACAGATGAATTACTTGGCCGGATTAAAAACGATTTTGACCGGCTCTAATCATTATGAAATATTTTATCTGCAATACAGAAAATAATTCCGCGTTAACAGGAATTTCCCTTATTGCCATACCCTCAGAAAAGATAGAAAAAATATATTCAACAGAGATACTACCGGAAAAGCTTATCAATAAACATGAAGGAGAAATCCATATTTCCATTCCCCTGCTTCTGGATTTAAAAAATAAAATTCCATCCCATGCATTAAAGATCAAAACAATAAAAATCGAAGAAAAATACATTGCAGAAAAGGCGGTTTTATTATGTCCAAAGGTAGATATAGAAATTGATATTCCCGATGAAAATATTCAGCCCCTGCCTATTGCATTAAAAAAACTATTTTCTTTTTTTTCCGGAGCATTTTTTGAAGAAAATAAACTATATTTAATTCTGGAACCGGAAAAGATAATGGAGCATATTTATGATTAAAACACTCATAGCAGACGACAGTGCCCTTGCCAGGGAGATAATACGGGATTTCCTGGAAGAGGATGAAAGTTTTAGGGTTATTGCAGAAGCTGTTGACGGAGAAGATGCCATTCAAAAGATCCTTACACTAAATCCGGATCTTGTAACTCTGGACATAGAGATGCCAAAAAAAACAGGGCTTGAAGTAATAGAGAGGGTTTTAAAAGAAACCAATATCCCAATAGTGGTAATTTCCAGCCATGGCAGTGCAAAAATAGCCTATGAGGCAACACTTAAAGGTGCCTTAGAGTTTTACCCAAAATCCATTTTTAGTTCTGTTATGGACAATGAAAAAAAAAGAGAAATCTACGATACCTTAAAAAGAATAAGCACCATAAAAACCAGAAAGGAAAATTTTCCTTCGTTTAACAATACAGTAATAGAAAGCGGAAAGAGAAAAATAAATGCCATCCTCATTGCTTCCTCCACAGGTGGGCCAAAGGCATTGGCTGTTTTATTTAATCTGCTTCCGGAAAACCTGGGCGTTCCCATAATTATCGTACAGCATAATACTTCCGGCTTTGATGAAAGCTTTGTATTGTGGCTGGATACATATACATCGTTAAATGTAAAACTCGCCAATGAAGGGGAAAGCCCCCTTTCCGGGAATGTTTATATTGCACATACCGACAAGCATCTTGAACTAAAACGGGAAGGAGAAAAAATATTTTTTCATTATAGTGACGGCGAGCCTGAAAATAACCAAAAACCTGCTGCGGATGTCCTTTTTAGAACAGGTGCCGATTGTTACGGAGATTCTCTTATTTCGGTAGTACTTACCGGCATGGGTCATGACGGGGCAAATGGAACAATGCATGTTAGGCAAAAGGGCGGAATTACCCTTGCACAGGATGAAGAAAGCTCCCTTATTTATGGAATGCCAAAGGCAGCCAGAGACACCGGCTGTGTGGCCATGGTGCTTCCCCTGGATAAAATCCCTGCCGAACTCCAGAGGCTTGTTCAATGACAGAATATCTAAATTCCCTGTCCGGAAAATTTTACGGTATAAAGGCGGACGAAGGGGATCTCCAAAAACTGGAATTATTCTTAAAGGCTGAGTATGAAAACCCGGAACCCCATACAATCGAGGAGTTTTTTATTTCCGGAAAAGCCGCAGCCTTTCTTACCGTGGGAGAAACCTACTTTTTCAGGGAGCCAGCTCATTTTGAGTTTCTGGAAAACCATCTTGTTAAAAACGAAATAAATGAGCCAAGGATCTGTTCCGCTGCCGTTTCTTCCGGATGCGAGGCTTACAGTATTGCAATTCTCCTTGAAGAAATTTCGAGAAAGGGTAATACCCTGAATGGCAATTCCCTTTCCTGGCATATCGATGCTTTTGACCTTAATCAGGAATATATAAATAATGCAAAAGCCGGCCTATACAATTCACGCAGCTTACGGGAAGACGGAAAAAATTATCATGAAATTGCATATTCCCACCTGGAAAAAACAGGTGATAAATGGCAGATAAAAGATCATCTTAGGGAAAAAATAAATTTTTATGTTCATAATTTAATGAACGAACTGCCGCAAAATAATTATGATGTTATTTTTTTCAGGAATGCCTTTATTTACCTTATTGCCGGAGCAAGAGAAAAAATACTTTCCAACCTCTCTTCTTCACTAAAGGAAAAGGGTATTTTGATTATGGGTGTTTCAGAAACGGCAGGGGCTCATCCGCCGCTCATGGAAGAGAAAAACAATAATGATGTTTTTTATTTTCAAAAAATGATATAATTAAGAAGCCAATGGAGGAAGTATGTTTTTTTCCAGATTAAAAATTTCTACCAAACTGATAATTTCCAGTGCCGTTTTTCTGGTTCCTGTAGGTGTTATGCTTTTTTTCATCACATCAATGTCCATAGGGACGATACAGAGAAGCCTTTCCGTTCATGAAGGAATCAATACCCTTAAACCTGCCGTAAGACTCATTCATGCTGTTTCGGAATATCTTAATGTTTATCTGGGTCTCGAGGAAGGAAACCTGAGAAGTCTTGACGATGAAATAAGTTCATCCATCAGAACACTCGAAAGGGAAATAGAAAGATACTCGTCCATGAACAGATCCGGCAATATTGACAATCAGGAACTGCCCTCACTTTTGGAAAACTGGCAGAATATTAGAAACGTAAATTTATTCGATGTGGAATTATTCCAGAGATACCATGATTTTACCTCATCAATAATCAATACAATGGTTTGGCTGGGAGAAAAATCCGGTATTAACCTTGTTACCGACATGAATACCTATTACTTTGTTGCAGCCGCTCTTTCCAGCATTCCGGAGGCTTTTTTAAGGCAGATGGGAGTTGCAAACGTAATCCGCAAAAATCTGCACGAAGCAGAATTTGTTGTGGAACGCTGGAATCAGGAGCTCCTGGATGCACATGCACTTGGAAGACGTCTTACTACTAGCCCTTATACCGGAAACCCCAGAGAAATGTCTTTTACCTTTGTCCATTTTTCGGAAACCCAGATATTGTTTAACAGCTTTCTTTTAATCGGTAGCGACAGGGAAAGAATACTGGGCGGAATCGGCTCTGCTATGGAAGGCGGTTCACCCGATGATTATATCAATTTAAACATAAGGCTAGAACAATATGAAGATGCCTATAATCTATTGTCAGATCAGTTTACAAGAATGTGGGGATTCAATATTCCCAATCCAACAACTGTCGCAGAATTCCTGACTGTAATTAATCATTTAAATTTCAGCCTTTGTCAGTTATGGTCGGAAACCTTTGAACAGCTCGATTCCCTTACACAGAACAATACCGGCGCAGCTCAAAGACAGTTGGTCTTATACATGTTTTTGGTCTTTGTTTCCCTGGGACTGGCAATAGGGTTTGTAATCTTTATCGCAAGAGACATTAACCGCTCAGTTAAATCACTTAGAATGTTATTCAACGGCCTTAACGAAAACGATCTAACAATAAGCCTTCCCATAAATTCCGGTGACGAATTCGGTGAACTAATGACAGCCTTTAATGGTTTTCTGGACATACTCCGTTCCACCTTTATAAGCTTTAAGGAAAGTACCCAGATGGTTTCCGAATCCGTTTTTGATATTTCATCATCTTCAAAAGAAATTACGACAACCGCAAACGAACAGTCCACCAGCGTCTCCGAAATTGTAAGCACCATGGAAAGCAGCAAGAACCTTTCCGAGCAGATAGCATTCAAGACAACGGAAGTCGCAGGCCTGGCACAGCAGACCCAGGAGCTCAGTTCCAAGGGAGCCGAGCTGCGTGAAGCAAACCAGGACATGATGGAAGACATTCGCAATCAGAACCAGAAGATCATCAGCGAAATTCGCAACCTTACAGACATGATAATAAGGATCAGCGAGGCCATAAGAATTATTGACAGCATTGCCGACCAGACAAAGCTGATTGCATTTAACGCCTCTCTTGAAGCATCATCCTCCGGGGAGGCAGGTGCAAGATTCTCCGTCGTGGCTGCCGAAATAAGGCGTTTTGCGGACAATGTAGTGGAATCCACCCATGAAATAAAACAGAGGATAGAGGAAGTTCAGGAAGCATCCCAGACCCTTATTGCCGAAGCCAATAACGGTTCAAGACAGATAGAAATCGGCTATGAAAGAATGAGCGAACAAAAAATCGTTTTCGAAAACATTGTTGATAATTCCCAGAATGTTGCAACAAGATCTCACCAGATTTCCAACCTCAGTAAACAGCAGGAACTGGCATCTTCCCAGATTTTTACCGCACTTAAGGAAATCTCTGCCGGTGTAAAACAATTCGTAGTTGCAACATCTTCCACTTCACGAATTGCAGACTCCCTGAACGGTATGTCCGAAGATCTTAAAGACAGGGTGGAAAAATACAGAACGGAAAATACGGGGAACCAATAATGTCAGATAAACAGGAAAATATTGAAAAAACCGAAGACAGAATTTCCGCCGGCAGCTTACCTGTAAATAATGTACTTTCTTCAAACAGCGGTCTTGTTTCCATTGCTTCCAAAATGGAAAAGGATGTACTTAACGGTTTTGCCATTCTGGAAAAAAATGTCAAAAAAATGGAAGACATAAAGGAAAAGAACACTGGCGTAATTAAGGGAATTATCTCCCTTAGTAACAAGGTAAACAGGATAAGGGACATTGTAAGGGTAATAAACACAATTACAGACCAGACAAAGGTTATTGCATTTAATGCTGCCCTGGAAGCTGCAAGTGCAGGCGAAACAGGTAAACGCTTTTCGGTTGTTGCCGGCGAAGTTAACCGCCTTGCCGATGATATTGCCGGCCTTACAAGACAGATACGCGAACAGGTTGAAGAAATTCAGAGTTCATCCTCTTACTTAATCGTTTACAGCGAAGAAGGATCCGACAGAATTTCCGAAGGTTATAAACTTATTAAGGATCTGGAAGACGTCTTTATGGAAATAAAATCCGGTGCAGAAATAACATCCCAGGAGCTAAAGATAGAATAATGCCCATAGACAGGTCGAAGTATACAGCCAAATTCGCAGAAGAGGGAATGGAAAATATTTCACTGGTGGAAACCCTGCTCTTTGAATTAAAGGAAGGCTTTTCCGTACAGGACGATCTTGTTACCATTATGCGCTCATTACATACCCTTAAAGGCTCTGCCAGAATGCTCGAATACAAGGAAATTGAAAGTTTAAGCCATTCTCTGGAAACGGTTTTTTCCGCTCTCAGGGAAGAACGCATTTTTCTTAACGACATGGCAATAAGGCTTGTATTATCCGCTCTGGATGAAATAAAAAAAGGAATTAACAGGGTAAGAGAGGGAGGAAATGAATCGCTTGAAGTGGAAGTATTTCATAAAGAACTTTCCGCCCTTGCAGCCAACGAAGAGTACAAGCTCCCTGTAACAGCCAAAAGTGCCGCACCATCCGGTTCTGCTGCAGCAAGTGCCGCAAGTACCGCTTCCAAAAAAACCACTGCCAAAAGTGCCCCAGCCTCTGCTAAAACTGCCCCAGCAGTAGTAGCAAGTCCGCCTTCTGCCTCTCCATCCACAAGCGCCGCTGATCCTGTTGCCCCCGCTCCTGCCGCTTCCCCCAGAGGAGAAAAACTTGAAGAAGCCCGGTCGGAAAGCATTAGAATTTCGCTTGACAGAATTAACGAAATAATTCAGCGAATGGCAGCCTTGCAGTCGCTGGAAATATCTGCAAGAAATATAGCCAGAGAAACAGAAGCCCTTAATAGCTCTTCCAAACTATTTTCCAAAAAGCTAAGAACAGATTTACCCTGGTACTCTCCCCTCTTGCAGGAATTCAGATCAATGGAATCGGCGGCGGCCAAGCTCGGCTCGCAGGTAAAAAACTATGCCCTGGATGTAGGCAACCATATAAGAACAGCCTACGACAGCATTATCTCCCTTAGAATGCTTCCCCTTTCCACTGTCCTCGATGCCTATCCACGCTATGTTTTTACAATTGCATCGGAACTTGGAAAACTGGTAAGAGTCAAAATAGAGGGAGCAGAAAATGAAATCGACAAAAACCTTATAGAATCCCTGTCCGAAGTCTTCCTTCACATGATAAGAAATTCCATAGACCACGGAATTGAAGTCCCCGAAGAAAGAAAAAAGGCAGGCAAGGATGAAACGGGTCTACTTACAATAAAATGCCTTAGGGAAAGCGGCAATATGAAGGTCTCCATAACTGATGACGGCAAAGGAATAGACACAGAAGCCATCCGCAATAAACTCATCGAACAGGGATCTATATCCAAAGAATCCGCTGCCTCTCTTTCGGAAGAAGAGCTCCTGAACTATATTTTCCAGAGTGGTTTTTCCTTGGCAGAAAAGCTAACGGATTTATCAGGCCGCGGAGTGGGAATGGATGCCGTAAGAAGCAATATAGAGAGGATGAAGGGAAGCATTACAATTGCAACAAAATACGGAGAAGGAACCACATTTACAATTGCCGTTCCCCTTTCCATGGCATCCCTAATGGGTTTTCCGGTTTCATCCGGCAATATGAAATTCATCATTCCTGCCAACTTCGTAGACACAGTCATGCTTGTAAACATTAAAGATATAATTACCGTGGTCGACAGGCCGGGCATAAAATACGAGGATCGCATAATAAAACTTTTTTACCTGCACCACATTCTAAAAATCCAGACCGATGAAAACATGAGCAAAAACGAAATCACAGGGGATTCTGTTTTCGTTGTTATTGTTCATGCCTACGAAGAAACGGTGGCCCTTGCCGTAAACCAGATAAGCTCGATGAGGCAGGTCATTCTAAAAAGCATGCCATCCTTCATGGAAAAGATGGATGTTTTTTCCGGCCTTGTATTAAGCGAAGATTATGAAATGATTCCCGCCCTCCATATTCCCACCATAATAAAAATTGCAAGGCGTACAAAAACCATAGACATGAAAAAACGCCATATAGATTATGAAAGACTGAGGAAATCCATTCTTGTGGTTGATGATTCAGGCCCGACAAGGGACATAATAAAAGATGTATTGGAAAACGAAGGCTATAAAGTGGATACTGCAGCGGACGGCTCGGAAGCATTAAACACCGCTAAAAATACACAATACGACCTTATTTGTACAGACATCGTTATGCCTCATATGGACGGATTCATGCTTACAGAGAATATCAGAAAAAACGACAATTTAAAAGACATACCCATAATTGTTATTTCTTCCAAAAACAGCGAAGAAGACAGATTAAGGGCAATTGATCTTGGAGCTAACCGCTATATTACAAAGGATACATTCAGCAATACAGGTTTAAGCAATACCGTAAGGGAACTAATCGGAGATGCACATGGCTAAGGAAAAAAACGGAAAGAACAGGATTCTCTTGTTCGAAGATTCCGATATATTTGCGGACATGGTTCTTGAATTCCTTAATGCAGAAGGGTACGAAACCGAACGTGCCGAAAACGGTCTTGAAGGAATTAAAAAAGTACATAGTTTCCTGCCGGAGCTCATCATAAGTGATATAGAGATGCCCCTCTTTAAGGGATACCAGTCCACAAGGCTCTTAAAATCCCGTCCATCGACACGCAATATTCCGGTAATCATGTTTACAAGCCTTGGTGAAACAAAGGACAGGTTTTGGGGTGAGCTCTCGGGAGCAGATTACTATATAGAAAAGGCTCCAGAAAATTTCTCCCTGCTACTGGAACAAATGGAAAAACTTCTTTCGGAAAAACGCGAAATCGATTTCGAGCAGATAAAAAGAGAAGCAAGAAGGATAAACGATAATTCCCTTATAGAAATGGTAAACAATTTATTGGATAACAAGCTTTATCAGACAACATTAATCGGACTTTTAACAGACCTTTCCTGCCGCCTTAGTTCACTGGAAGAAACATTAAGGGGAGTTTTCGATTTACTTACAAATCTATGTCAGGCGGAAATTGCATCAATCATGATAAAGGATGATGATAACAGCCTCCTTGTTTACAACTACAACAATGCCGGCTTTAACGAAGAAATTTCTGCCGATTTTAAGGCTATAACAATTGCCGACTTTAATACACGCTTCTCCGATTACAAGGTAATAAATCATGAATCACTTGAGCTTAAAAATGATGAACAGGAAACTAAAAAACTCGAAAATAATAAAAGAATAGAGTCCTATATAATGATCCCCCTTGCATCGGGCGGAATAGAATTTGCCACCATGCATATCGGAACAACCATAAAGGAATACTTCTCTCCCATAATACTGGAAAACCTGAATGTTTTTCTTTCTTCTGCAGCTCCCATAATTGCCAATGCATTAAGGCTTAAGCAGATGGAATTACTACAGAAAAAAACAAGAGCCGCCTTTGCCCGTTATGTGCCAATTGATGTAATGGACGAAATAATAAAAAAATCTTCCACCCAGTCCACACAGAGCGAAACAAGGGTGGTTACAATTTTATTTTCCGACATTCGCAGTTTTACAAGCATTTCCGAAAATACCCCTGCCCAGGAACTTGTTAATTTTCTAAACCGCTATTTTTCACTCATGGGCTATCAGATAACATCCGAAGGGGGCAATATAGATAAATTCATCGGCGATGCGATAATGGCAATTTTCGGTGCTCCCAAAAGCCTAGATAATTCTTCCGCCAGTGCATTAAAGGCGGCTCTGCGCATGGTTGCATCCCTTGCTACTCTTGATGTAAGCGGAATCCATCTTCCCGAACAGGGCTTTGCTACAGGGATTGGATTAAACTGCGGTGAATGTGTTGTCGGCAATATAGGCTTTCAGGACAAACTGGATTACACGGTTATTGGCGACACCGTCAATCTTGCATCCCGTGTGGAGGGAGTCACAAAATATTACCGCCAGCCGATCATTGTAACGGAAAATATTTACAATGATGCAAGGGGAGAATTCATTTTCCGCAAGGCTGACAGTGTAAGGGTTGTCGGGAAGGATCATCCCGTTGCCCTATATACGGTTTATGCTTGTTGGGATGGTGAAGAAGAGGAAGGCATTCCCGGCTCCCTTATTATAGACAGGGAATCCCTGGATCAGTATAACAAGGGACTACAGCTCTATACAATTGCCGAGTTTAAAACAGCAAAACAATATTTTTCCAAAGCTCTGGAAATAAACAAAAAAAAGGGAAGGAATGATTATCTATCCTCCCTTTATCTCTCCAGAATTTCCGAATTTGAAAAGAATCCCCCTCCAAAAGACTGGGATGCAACAATAACAATGACAGAAAAGTGAATTTTATCCATAATATCCTATAATGTCTATTGAAAAACTGGAAAAAATACGATATATTAAGTATATGTTGAGAAAACTGTTCATATTTTTTATGATTATTATACCTGTTTTTGCCATTGCACAGTCAAGAGAAGACATACTAGTCCATATTCCTGCCGTTATTTCCAGCAGACCCGATCAGGCCGTTTTTATTCAGGAACACTTTGAGGTTGAAGTTAGTGCCGCCAGTTATACGCTTACACCAACAGCAGCCCAGGCAGACTTCCTGATACGGCTGGAAGTATTGCCAAACATGATCCTTTACGAAGACGGCTGGGACTATCCCCCCTGGGACGAACCCCAATACCTTCTGCAACTGGTTCTTATGAATAATGAGACAAATACAGAAATGCTTTCCTTCCAGTACCCATTTACCGAACTTTTCGATATATACCTCTTCAGCCTGGAAATGACCTACGCCGCCATGGCAAACGTACCCCTCACAAGACTTGGCGACATTGCAATGGATGATGACCGCTGGCGTAACCAATGGCTCTATATTGCCATGGCATTGAACTATCCTGTTGTTACTGCCTATGGTATACAAACACCTACTATATATCGGGTTCAAGGGGGTGAGATAACACAAACGCAGAATCTACAGCACATGGTTATTCCCAATCCCGGTGTAACAATAAATGTCGAAGTCCAGTTCTTAAACTTTATGATGGCTCATTTGGGTTTTGCCATCAGGTTCGGAGATCCAATGGCTCAAAACCAGTTCATCCCCGTTATTAACCTTGGGCTGGGTTTTCCGATTAAGCCTCCAAATGCAAGGCATATAAAACTTGTTCCCTTTTTACAGGTTGGTGCATCTGCCAATACAGCCAATACGAGTGATGTTTTAAGCTTCCCAAGATTCAGTGTGGGCGGCGGTTTACAGCTCGCAATAAGAGCCTCTACAAGAAATGCATTTTTTGTGGACATTAACTATATGCACTCACTTGGCAATGTTATAACCACTAATCCTCTGGGTACAGCTGATGGTTGGCAACCTGATAGAATAAGTTACAACCGCTGGATGGTTTCCATAGGCTTTGGCTTTAAGATTGGCTTCATAGACAGAAATCCACCGCTTACCGAAGATTAGCCCCCGGCAATTACCATTCTCCGGGCTCATAAGGGCTTTTCGGTGCTCTAACAATAAATGATTTTCCCGAAGGTTCTACAACAAAAAGCCCATTTTTAAATGCATATTCTTTAACATTATCTTTAATTATTACTCCGGCAATTGCAGCCATAAATTTTCTGTTATCTTTTTTTATATCAGCATTGACCCTTACCTTCTTTACTCTTACAATATGATCCTGTATATCCTCAATTGTTGGCTTCGATTTAACCTCAACAAGCATAACCTTATCCCCATCTTCAAGAATTAAGTCAATTTCTACAATAACTCTATCATTATTATTTTCATCCCAAATTTGGAAGTTCTTGTAAATCTTTGTAAATTGAAATCCCAGCTTCCTGAACTTTTTTACCAAGGCAGGACTAACAATATGTTCAACAATTTCACCATAACGGTTGTTCATTAAACCCATCTGCTTCGAGGTTTCCTTAACTAATTTTTCAGTTTCTTTAAATGACTTTCTATCTTTTTCAACTGCTTTGCTGTTTTCTTCAGCCGCCTTTCTACTTTCTTCAGCAGCCTTTCTATTTTTTTCAGCAACCTTTCTATTTTCTTCAGCAGCCTTTCTGTTTTCTTCTGCAGACTTTCTATTTTCTTCTGCAGCTTTATTGGTATTATTAACTGTCTTGATAGTTTCATCCAGTAATTTTCTGGTTTCCATTAGACCAGCCCATACATCCTCAAAAGTTAATCCCCTGGGATAATCAATTTGTTTTGCCTTGGCCATTTTCTTTCCTCCATAATACATTACGGCACCGGGATGTATTTTACTTTGATTATATAATAAAAAAAATAAAAATTCCAAAAAAAAATGACAAATATTTAAATTCATTTGACTCACCAGGTTTTAAACCATAGATTATTAATACGCAAGGATAAATTTAACTTGGCGTCTTGGCGTCATTCTGTCTTAATGTTAACAAATTCCAAAAATCTATATTTAACAAAAAAAAACCCGATCCAGCAAAAGCCAGACCGGGCAAAATATTTTTCCTTAAAACCACCCGACCCCTGTAGCCGGGTGATTCGCTAAACTATTAATTCAGGGGCAGTCCTCTTCCCGGCCAGTTACGATTACCGGCACTCGGGAACTCAAGGAACTTGTAACCTGCGCCATAACCTACACCATAGAAGAAGAACTGTGATGGGTTGCCGGTGGAAACAGAACCATAATAAACATGGTGCTTGCCGCCGCCAATCTGGCTAACCCTTTGTTCATTTGCTGTAAAGCGTTCCTGCACAGGGCGTCCAGCCGGGCTAAGTGAAACACCGCCACCAACATTATAACCTTCCGTACCCCAGGTAAATACCCTGCCGGTTTGGGTAAGGACAATGGTGCTTATAAAGCGTGAATGGAGCTGAGTTACTACATCACCGGATTCCAGCATGACTCTCGGTGTAGTTACATGTGAGGCACCGGGACGCCCGATAATGGTTACAGGTGTATTCTGTCTGCCTGTTCCGTTGCCGCCTATATGGTCATTCTGTCCCCAGCCTACAACTGTACCGTCATCAAGCAGGGCGTGACCATGGAGGTAACCGCCGGAAATCTGAACAATACGAGATCTTATACCATTTAAGTGCGATGCAACTTGGGGAGAATTATGAGATACACTGACAATAGTACTAGGTATACCTAAACTTCCCTGTATATTACGTCCCCAGGCATATACGTTATTGGTAGTAACTGCAAAGGCTCCTTCATAGGATGCACCTACAAGCCTTGCTGTTTCATTACCGTTAGCCCCTAATGGGATACGAACAGGAGTTACACGGTTACCCGCAGTTCCTGCACCAATCTGGCCATAGTTATTATGTCCCCAGGTCCACACACGACCAAGTGTATCTCTTGCAATAAAGAAGTACTCGCCTGCTTCTATCTGAACAAGTCTTACATCTTCATTATTGGGGAATCTTATTCTTTGTGGTGTATAAACAATGCGATCACGTGTCACACCGACACCGGCTGCACCATGAAGATTCTGCCCCCAGCCCCAGGCTTCACCTGCTGCATTTCTTGCAACCAGAGAATGGGCACTTCCTGCAACTTCTACAATGCCGCTCAGACCTTGAACCGCTCTAGGCGTTGTTTGATAAGATTGTGCTGTATATCCGTTACCGGCGGCACCTGCGTAGATATAACCCCATACAAAGACTTGACCGTCTCTTATGGCAACACCGGTATCGATCATGGTATTCCGCGACATATCAAAGTTGTAGAGCGGAGTTGGGTCAGGAATATCGGGTTCCGGACATTTACATCCATTTCCCGGTCCTGTACATTCACAGGTTCCTACACAGGTACAGTCATCACCGCAGCAATTATTATTCGGATCGCCGCAGTCACACTGTCCGGGAGGACATTCACAGTTTATTCCGCAATCACAGTCAGGATTGTTGCCGTCACAGCCGCAACCCGGAGGTGTAGTCGGTGGTATACAGTTACATCCGCCACCGGGTAAACAATCACATCCACCCGGTTTATTTGCACAATCGGGACAGCCATTCCAGATGACTATATCATCATCGGTAATAATTATTCTGGTGACATTGTCCTTTATCCATGCCAACTGATCCACAGTCGCTTCACCTTCGGAGGATACCAAAAATACCCTTATTAGGTATTCACCATGTGGATCTATTGGGAAGGCGGTTGTTCCGATAACCCTAACAAATCCATTCTCACCCTGTCCGATATACCTTGGAGGAGCAAAACGGCTGCCGGTAGAAGGTGTAATTTCACCGTCTATGTACATGGGAGGTAATTCCTGCCGTCTTTCGTTGAAAATTGCAACTGCCGTTACAAGAGAGCGTGAGTTATTGGTAATACTCAACAAACCCCTTCCCTGCCCATTATCCGGAGGCATAATATCTTCAGGATGTCTATCCGGAGGATTCGGATCATTGGTAATTACATAATCTCCCTGATTGTTCAGGTAGAAGTAGATATAGTGTTCCCTCGGTGTTTGGGGATCGTTGGATGGAACAATGGTAATATTTCGTAAGTTGTGTAAAGGCTTATGGTATTGACCATTCATGAAATATTCAACATCAACCTGCCAGTCACCCTGGCTTAGTCCAATTGATCTCTGGCTCTGTGCGCGAACCGCAACACCGACCTGATTCAATAGAGGATCGTCTCTTATGGTATAGGTGGGCCTGTTGGCAGCACTACGCATGGTAACAGAACTGATATTCATACTATTGGTCATGTTGACAACAATAAATGTACCAATTCCGCCCCTGTTTGCAGAAGGAATTACTGCAGGAATGGAGCCTTCACCCTCGAAGGGATCGTTTAAATCTCCCGGTTTGCCAAGATCATCTTCTTTTGGAGGATGATTTATATCGAAGAAATTCAACCTGTTTACAATTACAAAGTTTCCGTTTACATCCTGATAAATAAAGAGTTCTGCAATTTCTCTTGCATTGGCAAGAATAACATTGGTATTAAGAAGTGGTCCTTCCTGTCCGTTAACCCTGACTTGAACATTGTATGGAATAGGACTGGGTGCAAGGTATTGAGACTTGGTTTGCAGAGATCCTGGTGCACCTGTAAACTGGGCAACTGTTCTGGTTTCCGGTAGGTTGTCGATCATCACTTGCTGGGTAATGAAAACACTGTCCACATGGGTTGTTCTTGAAAGGTTGGTAATCAAGAGAAGGGCGGAATTAATGTGACTATCTACCCTCTTGTCATTATCCTTTGGTGGAAGCAGGTTCTCGGCATCCGGTGCCGGTGTACTTTGAGGAGGCCAAGTATGTGATACCCATAAATTGTTTACGGGTTCCCATGATTTGTAGAAGTAGAGAACATTATTGATTGATTGCTGATCCAATCCGGAAAATACATTAATGGTGGTATTTAACCTAAACGGATGGGTTTCTCCATTCGCATAGACTGTAACTTCAAATGAAGCACCAATTTCAAGGGCAATACTTCTCCTGTTATTGGCACGAATACCCGAGAAATGTCCGGGAGCATAGTTGAGTGAACCAATTGTATAGGTATTGTTATTTCCTGTATTGCGGAAAACAACCATGTCAATATCTGTATCAAGAGAATTATTAACCATTATAAAAGGAGCAAGGGTACGGTTGTCTGCTATTCTAATGAATGCAGGTGAGGAACCGCCGCCTGAACCAAGGTTAACATTCAGGTTTACAGTATCGTTATGGTCGTAATCGATGAGGATATGCATTCCCCTATCGCCATCAGGGATGCCGCCGCTATAAGTAAGATGGGTAATTCTGACATCCCCATTTACATCCCTATAAATGAAGAATTCAATGGCATCACGGGCATTTAATAGAAGGAAATTAAGCTCGTTGTAAATATATGCTTGTACATTCGCACCGTTAACGGTATTCCATTTTGCAGTATCTCTTTGATAATTAAGAGTTGACACAAAAGTACCGCTTCTTGCGGTATCCTGGGTGTCGGGAGCCCTGCTGTTTGCATCGTTCCAGACGGTAAATGCAATTGCAGCATCATAATTTTCATCGCTATTGGTAAGATAAGAAGCATTTCTTTGCCCAGCCCGTGGTCTTCCCGTTATGGAAGCCGAAAATGGCCCATCTGCAGGCAGACTTTCCCCGGGTCTCCAATCAGGTTGATCAATATCTATTAAAGATACATCGATCGTCTTGGATAGGTTGGTGATAATAAATGCCGCGGCAGTAATATCGTTAAAATCTATTCTACCGGTAATGTTAAATGATAAGTCTGGTATTAGACTGATTGGGTCCAGACAAGCCGACAAAGATAACATGATACACAGGGAAAGCATGATTAGAGCTATACGTTTTACACGCGTTTTCATACAGCCCCTCCTTGGAAAAATATTTTTAAAAACTTTTTGTTATCTTGCCTTTTATAAATAAAACTTTTAATTAATTATACTTGTTTAATTTTCGGAATTCTTAATAAAATACTAAAAATTCCGTGTACACTCCTGTAACAATTATGGATCATAAAAAAACTTTTGTCAATAAGAAAAAGAAAAAAAAGTAAAAAAATCGCAAAATTTGTTGTTTTTTTATTGAAAAAAGTCCTCCCTTTTAAAAAACAGGGCTGTCCCGAAGAACAGCCCTGAAAATGCTATGGAAAATTAATCTGGAGCCAGATTTCATGCCCATTATTGGCATCCGGATGGATGCGGAAAATAATGAAGGCATTGGTATTATTTACCTTCTGGTAATATGGCCTTAAACCCAGGAATGAGCCGGATGCATTGATTCCTGAACCAATCAACAAGTTATAATTGGTTTGACCGGTTCGGTGGAAGACGCCATAATTCGTATTTGCAGGCAGCCATGATGGTAGTGTTTCGTTCTGCCATAAATCATTTGAATGGTTTACAACCGCTTGCCTTTGTGCCATAGAAAGATTACTACCATGAAATAGTGCCTCTCCTAACCACACAGAATTGGTTCCGGTAGGCAGGTCACGGTGAACAACTGGCCTGGTGAGATTTAGCGGATCCGCTGCCTGAGCTGCTGTTGCTTCAACAAAAAAGGCATTTCCGGGTACACTGAAACTTATGGAAGTAATTCTAGGCTCAGTGGGAGGAATTACAATAACCTCATCCGATTCGGTGAATACTACAGTATTCGTCCTTCCATCTCCAGCGAAGGGGCTGCTTGAATGAGGTAGTACAGTAACTTCTACAATCATTCCCCTGTAGTAGACGACATAATCACCTCTGGGAAGGGTTCTTGAAGTATTAGGTCTGGTAGCATTGCCGCCAGCCCATGGAGACAGAAAACCACCTTCGGACCAGTCGGAGAGCTTGGTATATAGGGCGTCTCTTTCTATCGTGTGCCTGTTGTTTGTTAAACGGTTTATAGTATATTGGGTTGGTAAAATGACTACATCCCTCAAATTGATCATTCCATCGGTCTCATTTATTAGAATAAGGGGACCATTTTCAAAACCACGGGCAATTACATTAATTCCGTTTACAATTAAATCTATACCGTTTGCTATATCTTTTAGAATCTTCTGGGATTCCGTCATGAAGTCAATGAATGCCTGATCCATGTAGAGGGTAGAAATAATTTCCGGTTCCACAGTGACATTAATATTGGCATTGCTGATTGCATCAAAGAAAGCATCAACGGTAAAAGGTAATTTAAACTCAAAAATCAGACCTTCGAAGAGGTTTCTGTCGAAGATATTCTGGATTACGGGCTCTACGTTGATTATATTGCGAATCATGCCATCGAGATCGAGGTTCAGGTTCCCAATATAGAGGTTATCGATGTTGACATTGGTATCGTTGGGATCGGCAACACGGAGACCGTGTACCCAGTCGGTCAAAATGACCACCCAGCGTTTGCCGTCTGCATCTACAAAGTCGCAGTCTTCGTTGGGATCTGTAATTTCAGACTTAAAGAGGTAGAAGTCCCTTACCATTCTGCTGGCAGGCATGGGGAAAGAGGCGTCTATTTTGCCGGTATGACGTACATTGCCTACATAAACTTCCCAGAAGACCTCGAAGGTGTAGTTGGTTTCGGAGGCATCGGCAAAAATGGCTTTTTGAATACCGGGACCCGCAGGAGGTGCTGGCGGAATACCGTCTTCGCCAAATCTTCTTACAACCTGACCGCTGCTATTTAACATCGCATTAAGCCACTCGCCCTTTGTATTATAGGTCGGATGACGGACGTCGATCATATAGACGGTTATGGATTTGGATAGGTTGTTAAGGACAAAGGCACCGGCAGTTACATCGGTAAAGTTAATGTCCCCTGTGATGTTGAAGTTTATATCCGGAATCAGACTAACGGGGTCTAGACAAGCGGATAAAGACATAATCATGAAAACGGATATTACTACAAAAGCAATTTTATTGAGCTTTTTCATAAGATCCTCCTGGAAAAATATTTTTAAAAACTTTTTTTAATCATGTCTTTTTTTAAAGGCCAATTTTTTAACTAAAAATTCTGAACACACCTCTAATACAATTATGTACCAAAAGAAGTAATTTGTCAATAAAATGCAATAAAAATCAGTGAAAAAATCCAAAATTCAGCAAAAAAAAGGGAGCAAGGCTGTAAAAATCTCCAATACATCCACATTTTTTGGAAAAATATCACTATTATTTAAATGTCGACTATAATATAATAAATTATAACCAAAATTCCATTAAGGAGCAATTATTGAAGATAATTATTAAAAACACCCTTATTTTGGGTAACAATACGGAAAAAGATATCTATATAAGGGATGGTAAAATAACAGGCTTTTCTGCTCCTTCTCCGGATGATGATTTTTCCGGTGCCCATATAATAGACGGAAGCGGCAAGCTCCTTATTCCCGGCCTTGTAAACTGCCATACCCATACCTATATGTCATTGTTCAGAAATTATGCTGACGACCTGGACTTTGACCAATGGCTTTTCGGGAAGATTCTTCCGGCCGAAGACAGGATGCTTCCTGAAGATGCCTACTGGTGCAATCTCCTTTCCCATGCAGAGATGATAAAAACGGGAACCACATGTTTTGCAGAAATGCATATGTTTAAAAACCAGAGTGTTAGGGCATTGAACGAATCCGGAATGAGGGCTGTACTGGCGAGGGGGCTTATCGGGGAAAATACGGCCGATGAGGCCGCCAAAACCAGGCTGGATGAAGCTTTCGAAGAAAAAAAATATGCAGAAGGAAACGATAGAATAAGTTTCATGCTTGGCCCCCATGCAATTTACACCTGCGGCAAGGAGCTATTAAAGGAACTTCCCCATTTGGCAAAAGAGAATAATATGGGTTTGATGATCCATTTGGCTGAAGGCATTACAGAATATAAATCATCAATGGAGAATAACAGGCTAAGCCCTACCGCTTATCTGGAAGGTATCGGTTTCTTCGATGTTAAAACCCTGGCAGCTCACTGTGTGCATGTTGATAACGATGACATTCAGATTCTCGCCAAAAAAGGGGTTTCCGTTGCAACAAATCCCATTAGCAATATGAAGCTTGGAAACGGCTTTGCACCCATTCCCCAAATGCATAAGGCAGGAGTGAATATCTGTGTGGGAACGGACAGTGCGGCAAGCAATAATTCCCTTAATATGTTCAGGGAACTTTCCATGCTTTCCTATGCTCATAAGGGGCTAAATAAGGACTCGCTCTGCCTTGGTGCCAAAGAGATAATAGATTTTGCGACAATGGGGGGAGCAAGGGCTCTTGGTCTGGAAGGGGAAATTGGTTCTATAGAACCCGGCAAAAAGGCGGATCTTGTTTTAATCGATCTAAACAAACCATGGATGCAACCTGTGAATAATCCCCTCTTTTCCCTTGTATATTCGGCAAACGGCTCGGAAGTGGATACCGTTATTATTGACGGTAAAATCCTGATGGAAAAGGGTGAATTAAAAACCCTCGATGAAGAAAAAATAATTTACGAAACGAATAAAATCAAAAAAAGAGTTTTGGAGGAAATATGAAGGAAGGATATATGAACAGCATTAGGGATATTGGCCTTGCAAAAGAGGGCATCAGGAAAATTGAATGGGTAAGGGCTCATATGCCGGTATTAAGCGGAATAAAAAAGGAATTCGAGAAGGAAAAGCCATTTAAAGGTAAAAAAATTGCCCTTTCCATTCATCTGGAGGCAAAGACCGCCTATTTATGCGAAACCCTTGCCGCCGGCGGTGCAGAAATGTACGTTACAGGCTGTAATCCCCTTTCCACCCAGGACGATGTCGCCGCTGCCCTTGCAGAAGGCGGAATGACAGTTAATGCCTGGTACGATGCTTCGCCCGATGAATATATGAATCATATAAGAGAGACGGTAAAAATAGGCCCCCATATTGTAATAGATGACGGCGGAGATTTGGTTAACATGCTTCACGACGAGTTTCCCGATCTCTGCGGCAATGTAATAGGCGGCTGCGAAGAAACAACCACCGGAGTTAACCGCCTTATTTCCAGAAACAGGGAGGGCAAGCTCCGCTTCCCCATGATCCTTGTAAACAATGCAAAATGCAAATTCATGTTCGATAACCGTTATGGGACAGGCCAGTCCGTTTGGGACGGAATTAACAGGACAACCAATCTTTTGGTGGCAGGGAAAAATGTCGTTGTTTCCGGCTATGGCTGGTGCGGCAAGGGCATTGCCATGAGAGCCCGTGGTTTGGGCGCAAGGGTGACAGTCACCGAAGTGGATCCAGTTGCCGCTCTTGAGGCAGTAATGGACGGATTTACGGTAATGCCCATGGAAGAAGCCGCCTCTTGCGGGGATTTCTTTGTTACAAGTACGGGCTGCCGTGACATTATTGGAGAGAGGGAATTCCTAAAAATGAAGGACGGTGCCATTCTCTGCAATGCCGGCCATTTTGATCTGGAAGTGGATGTAAAATATCTGGAAAAAAATGCCGTAGAAAAAAAGGAGCAGAGACGTAACATTATGGGTTATAAACTGCCCAACGGGAAATGGCTTTCGGTTCTTGCACAGGGAAGGCTTGTAAACATAGCCGCAGGAGACGGACATCCTGCCGAGATTATGGACATGAGCTTTGCCATACAGGCAATGTCCGCCCGGTATCTTGTGCAAAAGGGCACGAGCGAAAAAATAATTTCGGTGCCCGAAGAGATAGACAGGGAAGTTGCCCTGAAGAAAATTAATTTCCTCGGCATTAATATAGACAGTCTTAGCCGGGCACAAATTGATTATTTAAAATAGGCAGGGAGGTTCGCAGGAAAATTCCCGGGGGAATTTCTATATAACTTTTATCCTCCCCGGACCGCTCCCCTTCCCGGTCGGCTCAAGGTCGGGCAGTCTCCAAAGGTTCATTGATGGATCTTCCAGGGGGAAGTATTCTAGGCCTATAAAACCCTTATAGCCGGATTTTCTGATTGCCCTAAAAATTTGTTTATAATTTATTTCTCCCCTGTATAATTCATTCCGTCCGGGATTCCCGGCGCAATGAAAATGACCGATTTTATCGATATTTGCTGTTATATTGCTTATCAAATTCCCTTCACTTATCTGCTGATGATAAATGTCGAATAACACTTTTACATTTGGGCTGTTTACTTTGGCACAAATTTCAAAAGCTTCTTTGGAGCTCCAGAGGAAATATCCCTTATGGTTTACCAATATATTTAGCGGCTCAAAGACAAGGGTTATTTTTTCCTTTTCAAGAATTTTGGAAGCTTCCTTTAATCCTTCCACAAGGCTTTCTTCCTGATCCTTCCGGGATCTGTCATTTAACTCATTTCCCACCTGTGTGATTAAAATTTTGGTGCCGAGTTTTTTTGCAATTTGAATGCTTTCCTTTAGACCATCCAAATAATCCTTTCTTTTTTCTTCCTCTACAAGGCTTATGAACCTTGTACAAAAGGCGGCTATATCCAAATCCAGCTCTTTTTTCAGGCTGAGAATTTCGTCAATGTCCTTATTCCACCATGCCCAGAATTCAATTGCCTCTATATCCTCTTCATAAACGGCTTTCATTGCATCGGAGGGGCTCTTGTCTTTATAAACTGCGTCAATGCATACGGAGTATTTCATTTAATTATTATACAATATATTATTGTTTAATGGAAATTTTTTTTCGTGAAGCAGGAATGATTGCCGGGGGGATTTTTCTGCAGTTCAGGCAGATTGGTCTTTACTGGGCAATCGGATTAATTGCAGGCTCCCTTGTTTCTGTCTTTCTTTCGGACAATATCATGGAAAAAATGTGCATTTTGGGCAGCAGAAAATACAGGTTCTCCGCCCTGCCCCTTTCCTCCCTTTTTGGTATTATTTCACCGCTTTGCATGTACGGAACTGTTCCCATAATTGCCGCCCTTGGAAAAAGGGGTCTTCCCCAGCACCTCCTGGCATCTTTCATGGTAAGTTCAATATTGTTAAATCCTAATATATTTCTCTTTACCTTTGCATTGGGCAGGAATCTTGCACTTCTCCGTTTTGGACTCTCCCTTTTAAGCGGATCTTTGGCAGGTCTTTTGGTTATGCTTTTTTTATCTAAAAAAAATCTCTTCCTGCATGAACGCTTTGCCGCTTCAGATGCCAAGGGAAAAAAGGCTTTTTTCGCCGATTTACTAAAAGCTCTCAGGATTACCTTTCCCTATTTATTGTTCGGCATTACACTTTCCACCCTTTTTGAAAGGTATGTCCCTCCCGACTGGATAGCAGGCTTATTCGGACAAAGGCAGGGGCTTGGAGTGCTCTTTGCGGCAAGCCTTTCCATTCCCCTCTATGTCTGCGGAGGCGGAACCATTCCCCTTCTCCTGTCCTGGATGAATGCAGGAATGGGTTATGGGGATGCCATGACCTTCATGCTTGCCGGGCCTGCATTAAAAATTAATAATTTAAGTGCGGTAAAAATGATCCTTGGAAACAGACATTTTATTTTGTACATTGCATTCTGTCTTGTCTTTTCAATAATTTGCGGCCTTTTAATTGAGCTTTTTTTATCCGCAATTTTATTGTAGAATATTAATAAATGAGAGGTATTTATGAAAGTTAATATGAAAATTGTAAATTTTATTATTGTTGTTCTGGCGGCAATGCTTCTTGCCTTCTGTGCGGAAAATACTTCATCCATAAGGGTGGATGGTGCACAGGGAGGACAGTCTGCCGATTTTAATCAGGGGCAGATAATTTCTTCGGACATTGTGTCCATTGTATTTACCGAAAGCAGCAACGGAAGGGATAACGGAATAGAAAGGCTTATTTCTTCCATGAACGATAATCAGATATATTTTTATAAAACCACCGGAAACCCCTACGGGCTATTCGGCACCGACGATGTAATAATCATTAAGATAAATGCGCAATGGGCGGAAAGGGGCGGTACAAATACCGACCTTCTTTCAAATTTAATAAGGGCAATATTGAACCATCCGGAAGGCTTTAGGGGTGAAATAATTATTGCAGATAACGGTCAGGCACAGTTTGGAAGCCAGGGGAATGGAGGAAGTCTTAACTGGAGCAATGCAAATTCCGCAGACAGAAGGACATCCACAATGGACGTTATACGTTCATTCCGTGCCGCAGGTCACAATGTAACAGGTGTTCTATGGGATACATTTACAAGCGTAAGGGTGGAAGAATTTAGCACAGGAGACATGAGGGACGGATACGTGGTGGAAAACACTGTACGCAGCACCGGGCTGGAAGTTTCCTGGCCGAAGTTTACAACGGAATTCGGCACAAGGGTAAGTTTTAGGGAGGGAATCTGGAATGCCAATAGCCGCACCTACGACAGCGACAGCCTGAAGGTTATAAATATGCCGGTATTAAAGAGCCACATGCTTTTTCAGGTAACAGGGGCAGTCAAGAACTATATGGGAGTTCCGTCTGACAGGCTTACAAACAGGAGATCGCATAATAGCGTAGGAACGGGAGGCATGGGCACCCTATTGGCGGAAACACGTTTTCCAACCCTTAACCTTCTGGACATGATATGGATAGCGCCTGACAGGGGACCGGGAGCTCCCTATAATAATGCCGTGGAGATTAACCGGATAGCCGCATCCCTTGATCCTGTAGCACTGGATTACTGGGCAGCAAAGAATGTATTGATTCCCGAGGCTCAAAGGATTCCCGGAGGAAGGGCAGCCGCCATGAACCCGGATGCAAATACCCCCGGCACCTTCGGCCATTGGCTCCGCCTTTCCATGAACGAGCTTCACAGGGCAGGAATTGCCTCTACAATGAATGAGAGCCAGATTCGGGTCGTAGACGGAAGGAATTGAGTTTTTAAAGGGTACTCTAAGTACCCTTTTTTTTATTCTTTTTTTACTATTATATTCTTGATTATGGAATCCAGCCTCATAATGTCTATGGGTTTGGACAGGAATGCCTGAAAGCCATTGCTGAAAAACAGCTCCTGCGTTCCCTGTATTGCATTGGCGGTAAGCGCAATAAGCGGTATATTCTTTGCATAATCGGAATCTATGGAGCGTATAATGTTTGCGGTTTCTATTCCGTCCTGTCCGGGCATCATGTGATCCATGAAAACGGCATCGTAGGCGGGCTTGCCTATCTTTAACCTGTTTACAGCTTCCCTGCCGTTTAATACGCAGTCTATCTGCATCTTATACCTGCCAAGCAGCCCTGCAGCTACGTCCAGATTGGTCTGCATGTCATCTACAACAAGAACATGTATATGGCTAAGGTCGGGGCGTACAAGTCTTTTGGATACAAGGTTTTTATCATCCTGATAGCGGAAACTTTTAAGGTTCTCTGCCAATTCCCTGCCAATCAGGGAATCATCTACATGCCCCTGAATGACATTTACACGGAAGGTGGATCCCTTTTTATATTCGCTTTCGGCACTAATGCTTCCATTCATCATGTCGGTTAGTCTTTTTGTTATGGAAAGACCAAGACCAGTACCTTCTATGCTGCGGTTTGCCTCTGTGTCCATTTGCTGGTAATCTGTAAAAAGTTTGTTTAAATCGTTCTCCCTTATACCAATGCCTGTATCACTTACATAAAAAGATACAAGGACCTTCTCCCCTTCCCTTTTACAGCTCATCCCGAATGTAACGGTTCCGCTTTGAGTATATTTAAAGGCATTGCTTAAAATATTGTTAAGGATCTGTTTTATGCGGAGGTCGTCCCCAAAAAGAGTTGCCGGCAGATTCTCGTCTATGTCCAGAATAAATTTTATTGGTTTTTCTTCTATCCTCATTATGTTAAGCGTAACAATATCGTTAAGAAGGCTTGGCACATTGTATTTTACCGGAATAAGGTCTAGCTTGCCTGCTTCTATTTTGGAAATATCCAGTACATCATTAATAAGTGCCAGAAGTGTATTCCCTGCAACGCTAATCTTTTTTAAGCTGTCCTTTGTTTCTTCCTCCAGGCTCTCTTCTTCCAGCATTAGATCAGTCAAGCCGACAACAACATTCATTGGAGTGCGCATTTCATGACTCATGTTGGCAAGAAACTGGCTCTTTGCCTTGCTGCTTTCCCTTGCAATTTCGGCATTGTTCATTTCTTCCATCATTGCCTTGTGGGTGGCACGTCTGTTAATTGCGTTTACCAGCATATATGTTCCGGTTTTCAGGATGTCTACTTCGTCGGAGGTAAAGCGGCGTGAATTGCGGCAGTCATCTATGCAGCAAAAGCCCCAAAAACTGTTTTGCACAAAGGCAGGAATCATTAACACGGTTTTAATTTTAAATTGATTTAAAAAGTCCTGCTCTTCGCCGGATAGTGAATTTACTGGTCCGTGAATAAAGGAGCCGTCTTTTAAGATCTGCTCCCAGCCCTGTACCGCGTTCATTTTAAATTCGGCAACCGGGGAATCGGATTTTATTGCCTTCCCTGTTTCGCTGAACCAGTAATGTGTAAGCACTGCATAGGATTCTCCGTCACGGATTTCGTTCTGCCAAATTTCCACACAGTCTACATCCACGCTATTTCCGATAATTTCCATGCCGCAAAGGAGCTGTTCGGCAAAGGTTTCGTCATTGTCTTCGGTGCCGAGTATGAGGCTTGCTGCCCTGTTCAGTGCGCTTAACATTACTTCACGCCTTTTAAGGGTTTCTTCCAAAAGCCTTTTTTGCTCCAGGATCTTTATCTGGTTCCCTGTCCTTAGACGGACAATTGCAGGTGAAAAAGGCTTGGTTATATAATCTGCAACACCATAGCCGAATCCCTTTTCTTCATCGCTTGCACTTGTTAGACCTGTAACAAAGATTACCGGAATTTCGCTTGTTTTGGGATCGTTTTTAAGGCCGGCAATTACATCATAGCCGTCCATGTCGCCCATAATAATGTCCAGAAGAATAATATCCGGTGTATACCTTGAAGCGGCATCTATTGCATCCTTTCCGTTTTTGGCGGCATAGACTGTATAAATGGGGCTCAGGATTCTTGTAAGGGTTAATATGTTGGAATTTTCATCATCAACAACCAGAATGCTGTTTTTTCTTTCTTCGGCGGGAATGTTTTCATTCATTATTTTTCTCCCGGTTCTTTTTTAACTCCATAAGTTCTTCGGCAGCGGATTTAAAATCGAAATTCTCTATATGTTTTACAAGGTCTTGAGTGCCGGGAATGGTCTGCAGCTCTTCAATAAACATGGCGGCTTCCGGGTTAATGTTTTCCAGCATGGGAAGGAGTTTATCAAAAAGCTCAATTACTTCAGACGGATCTATTTTGGCAGTTTCTTTTTTGGGAGCCGATGAAGCAAAGAAGCTCCGCAGCTCTTCCAGTACGATATTTAACTCTGTTTCCAGGGTGCTCATTTTATTTTCCCAAACGGAAGCAATGCCGTCTTTTAAAATATCTTCCACTTCCGCCGCGGCATTTCTTAAACCGGTTTTGCCTATCATTCCTGCATTGCTTTTAAGGCTGTGTGCAAGTCTATGCGCAAGTTTATTATCGCCTGACGATACCGCTCCAAGGATCTCTTGATGAATGTTCTGGTTGTTTTTAAGGAAGTTTGCTTTAAGGCTTTTTTGCAGATCGTCATCGTCTTCTTGGCTCTCAATGTTTTCGCTGCCAATAGGTTCAAGATACTTTAATAAAATATGCCAGAGTTCCTGCGAAGTAAATGGTTTTCCCAGACATTCGGGCATTCCTGCCCGCTTGTATTTTTCCAGCTCACTTAGCATAACGTTGGCTGTCATTGCAATAATTGGAGTTCCCGTATTAAGCGCAAATATTTTTGATGAAGCTTCCATGCCGTCCATTACAGGCATAAACATATCCATAAAAATAAGGTCGAAGGGTTTCCTGTTTTTTTCCGCATTTTCCCTGACAAGATCAACGGCAGCCTTGCCGTTTTCCGTAGTAACGGTTTTTAGGCCAACCCTTGCAAGATGGGCGCAGATAACCTCACGGTTCATGGAATTATCATCACAGACCAAAACCGTACCTTCAAAATAAGGTTTTTTAAGAGGTTCAAAACTGGATTGTTCTGAATTATTTTCGTCCTGAATATCAATGGTATTAAAATCTACTTCAAAACTGAATGTACTGCCTATACCGGGGGTACTTTCCACAATAAGCCGGCTTCCCATTAGTTCTACTATGTTTTTTGCAATGGTTAAGCCAAGCCCCGAGCCGCCGTATTGACGGGTAGTGCTTGAATCGGCCTGAATGAAGGGTTCAAAAATATTTTTTATCTGATCCTCTGTCATTCCAATACCCGTATCTTTTATTTCAAAATAAACGGTAATTTTATCGTAGTCGGTATTTCTTATGGCAGAGGAAAATTTTACTGTTCCCGATTCTGTGAATTTTACGGCATTGCTTAAAATATTCATGAGTACCTGATACAGCCTAAGGGGATCTCCAAGCGGTTTTTTGCCGACAGAGGGCTCCACATAAATGCTTAGATCCAGTCCCTTTTCCTTTACTTCCGGCAGAATAACAGATTGGCAGCGGGCAAAAACATCCCTTAAATTAAAGGGCACATTTTCCAGAATCATTTTTCCGGATTCTATTTTGGAAATATCCAGAATGTCATTAATAATATGCAGCAGCCATTTTGTGTTATCTGTTATTTTAGAAAGATGATCCTTCATTTCTTTCAGGGATTCACTGTCCTGCGCAAGTTCGGCAAAGCCCATAATGCTGTTCATTGGCGTTCTTATTTCATGGCTCATTGTTGCAAGGAATTCGCTCTTTGCCTGATTCGCCATTTCGGCGGCTTCAAGCTGTTTTTCTTCTGTAATGTCAAAAACGTAACCTTCCAAAAGGTGGGGAGTACCATCGTCATTCCATTCCAGTACCCGGCTCCTCTCCAATACCCATTTAATTGTTCCATCGTTCATTATCAGGCGGTTTTTATTTTCGTATAACAAACCCTTATCCAAAGTTTCGCTTGCTTTTTTCTCCATTAATTCCAAATCTTCCGGATGTGTCATTTCCATATACATATTTTTTCCGCCCACAAGCTCTTCCGGTGTATAACCCAAAAGCTCTATACTGCCTGTGCTTACAAAGGTAAGAGGATAATCCGGGAAAGAACAGAGGCATTGGTAAGCCATGCCGGGCAGATTCCCGATTATTGCTTCAATTCTGGAACGCATCTGTGTTTTTTCACTTTCCGCCTGTCTTAATTCGGAAACATCGGCATAATAACCTTCTACAAGGTAAGGCGTACCGTCAGGGTTTCTTTCTACTACACGGCTTCTTTCCCATATCCATTTATTAATACCGTCCTTTGTCGTAATTCTGAACACCACTTCAAAGGGGAGACCATGTGGTATTGTTTCTGAACTTAATTTTTCTACCATGCTTATATCTTCAGGATGTACCATGTCAAAGAACTTTAGTTTTGCTCCGTTCATCAGCTCTTCTGAAGAATAACCCAAAAGTTCCTTACAGCCTTCGCTTACATAGGTATAGGTATAATCGGGCGGATTATAGATTTGCTGGAAAATCATTCCGGGCAGATTATTTATTATGGTTTCTATTCTCTGTGCCAGACGCCTATTTTCCCTCATATCCCTTGCATAGGAAAAAACAACATAATCGTCTCCGTATTTTACACGCTCAAAGGTGGTTATTGCCGGAATCAGGGTACCGTCCAGTAATTGATGTGTCCATTCGCCTGTGAATTTTTCTCCTTCAAATGCCCTGTCTATAATTGCAGTAACAGTTTCCATGGAAGGACGGCCGTCACTTTGATATTTGGGGGATAGATTCGCGAAATTATCTATAAATTCCTGTTTAGTCTTAAATTCAAAAAGTTTGGCTGCCTCGTTATTGCAGTCTATACATTCATAATTTCTGTTAATAAGGCAGGAGCAAAGAGGAATTGTATCCAGCATTACCTTTGCTCTTTCATGCGCCTCGCTTACTGCTTCTTCGGCAAGCTTTCTTTCTGTAATATCGAGGGCTATACCAAGCATTCCGGCAACTTTATTATCCATAATAAGCGGAGCCCTGATAATTTCTGAAGCAATTGGTGTCCTTCCCGGCAAATTGTACCAGTCTTCCGTTATTATGGTCGTGTTCTCGCGCATAACTTTTTTATCTACTTCTTCCAGTTCAGGTATTAGGTTCTTTAGAGAAGAAATTTTATCGGGATGTTTTCCTATTATTTCCGTTGAATCAAGCCCTACTATTCTTTGAAAGCTCTCGTTACAGCTTGTGTAAATTCCGGCTATGTCCTTTGTATACATTAGGCCGGGGATGGAATCGTAAATTGCGCTTAATATGGATGTCTGCTCTGCAATGGTCATTCTTTTTTTTCTGTCCCGAATATAAAGGCCGGTCATAACGATTAGAATTAATGCAAGGGTTATGGCTGCTCCGAAGATCCATGGGCGTTGTGCTTCTACAAGCCTAAGCCTGTAATCGTAGGTTCTCCGAAGCCATTGGCCTGAGATCATGTCGGTGTCTATTAACTGCATTGCCTTGTCTACAATGGATAAAAGAATTTCCTGATCCCTGTTAAAACCATAGGTAACAAGGAGCCTATTGTTAAAAAGTATATTTGCCTTATAGCCGGCATGTTCCTGAAAATTTGTAAGGTATAAAAGACCGCTTTGGGTATTCATTACCATGTCCACATTGCCCTCTATTAGAGCGTTAAACGAATCTCCCATGCTGTCATATGTATGAATTAAATGATGATCCGGAAACCATGTTTTGAAAAGTTCATCGTGAACGGAACCCCTTACAAGACCCACCCTGTTTAAAAAGACTTCTCCCATATTTATGTTTGGAACTTCGTTTTTGGAAATTAAAATTGACTGATCCGCAAAAAAATAGGAGGAGGGCCAAATAAAACGTCCTTCCCTTTCTGCCGTTCGTGCCAGATGGGTAACCATTAATGCGCTTCCTGCTTCCAGCATTTCGATTATTTCATGCCATTCGAAGGCAATATCGTTTGCTACATAAAAATTAAGGCCTGTAAAACTGCTTATTTCCGAAAATATATCAAAGGCAATTCCCTGCCATTCATTGTAACGGGTGCTAAAAAAGGAAATAGGGTAATTATCCCTTTCTGCCGCAATGGGAATGTTCGGGTTATTGCGTATAAAGGCAAGTTCGTCCTCGTTTAACCAGGAATGAAGTACCTGCATCATGTATTCATTGTATCCGTCCCTGTATAACTCGTTTATATGGTTAATGCCGCCTGCCTCCAGAGCCTTTTGCACTGCACTAACAAAGGGAATAAGGGCGGGATTTTGGGTGGCGAATGACGTGGAAGAAAAAATGGGCGGCATGAAATTTTCTGTCATTACATCATTGCCGAACCCGGTTTCGTTTACACCCACGGTTACAAGGGCATCCACTTCTCCGCTTAACATGAGCTCATAGGCATCCGTATAAACATCCACATAAACAATTTCAAAGTCGTGGACGGCATATTGAATGACATTGTGGGTCGTAGCGGCATCCGTTACAAGAGCATATCTTGGAACCCTCTCCCTTCTAAGCTCCGTTATGGGCAAGCTGTCCCTAAGGCGGAAGTATTTTACCATGCGCTGTGCTATGGGCTCTGTCATGTAATAGGTCTGTCTTCTTGCATCTGTCGGCATTAGATAGCCGGTAAAATCAATCGAACCGTCTTCCAGTCCGTCCAGGAGTTCCGTCCATGTATAATTACGCGTAATAAAAGGAATGCCGAAGAGATCGGTTAACCATTGGCTTACCGAAACTGCAAAGCCGCCGTTTTCTCCGTTAACATGATAGAAGGATTCTGTACTGTGCATCATTCCATAAATAAAATATTCATGTTCTTCGGCAATGGAACGTATTGCCGCAATTTCTTCCTCTGTTATGCCGGGAATATCATTTAACCTGATATTTGCCATGAACATGGCGGAATCGGAGAGGGTTTCGGAAGGATTAATTAACCATACAAGAATCGAAATAAGGGCTGCAAGGAAGACCGTGCAAATTATTATGGCTGGGAGAAATTTTTTTTTCATTATCAGGTAATAACCATGGAATTTATTTCCATGGAATTTTTTTCCAGCCAATTTTTAATTCCTTTTAAAAGTATTTCGGTATCATTAATAAATTCTTCATTAATTGACAATATTCCTTCAAGATCCCCTTCCCTGCCCATTTTTTCCAGCTTAAGGGCTGTTTCGCTTGTTTTTACAGCTCCAATATTTGTTGCCATGCTTTTTATGCCATGGAGATTGATTGCATAGTCCAGAAGATTATCTTCGCCGACAGAACGAATTCTGTCCAGGGCAAGGGGTAAATTGGCTATAAAGGAACGCAGGACAAGAGTGTAATTCTGCATGTCATGATCGTAAAGCCCAAGTCCTTTTTCCGTATCCAGTCCGGATATGGAAATAGCCGCATTCTCTTGACGGCCTTCGGTAATTTCGCCGGGTTTATTATCACGCGGAATTTCGTTTTTAATCCATTTGCGCACTACCGAATCCAGTTTCATTATGTCTATGGGTTTTGATAAAAAAGCCTGAAAATCGTGAGCATAAAAGAGATCTTCTGTTCCCTTTACCGCATTGGCTGTAAGGGCTATTAGGGGAATTTTTTTTGCGTATTCGTTTCCCAATGCACGAATCGCGTCTGCAGTTTCTATACCATCCATGCCGGGCATCATATGGTCAATAAAAATAGCAGAGTACCGGGGTTTTTCCTGTATTATCCGTGAAAGGGCATCCTGCCCGTTTAAGGTGCTGTCCACCTTCATCTTGTACTTGCTTAATAAACCAATTGCAACATCGAGGTTTGTCTGCATATCGTCCACAACAAGCACCCTTGCATTGCTAAGGTCGGGTCTTATTAGTTTTTTAAGAAGCTCGCTTCTTTCGGTGCTGAAATTAAAGTTGCTGAGGTTTTCGGCAATTGCCCTTCCGATGGGAATTTCGTCTACAAAGCCCTGTTTGATCCTGACCTGGAATATGGAGCCCAGACCTGCGGTACTTGTAACCTTGATTTCACCGTCCATCATTTTTATAAGTCTATGCGTTATTGTAAGACCCAGACCGCTGCCCTCGATCTTCCTGTTGGCATTGCTTTCTACCTGATAAAATTCAGTAAAGATTTTTGAAAATTCGTCTTCACTTATTCCTATGCCGGTATCACTGACAACTATATCCATAAAAACATCGTTCTTGTTTTCCTGGGATTTTTCGCATTTAACGCTTAACTCTATTTTGCCAATATTCGTATATTTTATGGCATTGCTTAATAGATTATTGAAGATCTGTTTTACCCTAAGCTCATCCCCGTAGAGCATGCTTGGAATATCTTCGTTCAGGTTAACCAGGAAGGAAACACTCTTGTCTCCGATACGGGTATTCATGAGGGTAATAATATCGTTTAAGAGGCTGGAGACATGGTACTCAGCACTCATAAGGGTGAGTTTACCGGATTCTATTTTGGAGAAGTCAAGAATATCGTTAATTGTGCTAAGAAGTACACCGCCTGCATTGCTTACTTTCTGCAGATTGGATGAAACGAATTTGGTCAGGCTTTTTTCTTCCAGAATGAGATCTGTTAAGCCAATTATTACATTAAGGGGGGTACGCATTTCGTGGCTCATATTTGCAAGGAAGGCGGACTTGTATTGAGCTGCAAAATCGGCATCTTTTTTACGGTTTTCTTCTTCCAGTAAAAGATTTTCCCTTAGGGTTCTTTTCTCGTCTTCCACCTGTTTATGAACATCTTCCATTCTACTTTTTAGATTCTTTATTTCCGAATCTTTTTCGTTTTGGGTTTTATTGATTTTCTTTAATTTAAGATAAAGCATTAACGAAAGTAAAATTAAGAGAGGAGTTAGTATTGTCAAAAAAATAGTTAGATTATTCATACTGCTGTGCAATTACCTGAAATTTATCCTGAACGGAAATTAGTGCCTCTATTAATAGCGGATCAAACTGGGTTCCGCATCCTTCTTCCATTATTTTTACCGATTCCGTATACGGGATTGCCGCCTTGTATACCCTTGCGCATACAAGGGCATCATAGACATCGGCAATGGAAGCAAGCCGGGCCGCAAGGGGAATGTCCTCTCCCGAAAGATTTCTGGGATAACCTTTTCCGTCCCACCTTTCATGGTGACTATAACATATATCCTCGCAATGTTTTAGGTAAAGGGAACTATTTACATCGCCCAGCTCATGTATTATTTCCATACCTCTTTCGGTATGGGTTTTCATTATTTCATACTCATCGGGATCAAGGCGGCCCGGCTTCAGGAGAATTCTGTCGGGGATGGCAATCTTCCCTACGTCGTGGAGAGCCATGGATTTTACGATTATTTCCGGCTGCATTCTGATAATCTCTTCTGCATACCGGGATCTTGTTAAAATAAGATGGCTTGCAAGTGTTCCTACATAGAGCTGGGTGCGTTTTACATGTTCCCCGGATTCCAGATCCCTGTGCTCTATAACGTTGGCAAGACCCTGCAATGTGTTTTCCAGGATTGCACTGGCTTCTTCTGTTTTTCTGATTACCTCTTCGGTTTTTTGGGCAACCATTTCTTCAAGGCTGTCGCTATAATTTTTTAAGGCTATCTGGTTTCTAACCCTGTGTTTTACAACTTCCGGGGTAAAGGGTTTATTGATAAAGTCCACAGCCCCTGCTGCCAAAAGTTCTGTTTCCGAATCGTTTTCGGCTGTTATAAATATTACCGGAATTCTCTTCAGGGTATCGTCATGTTTTAAAATTTCGAACATTTCCCTGCCGTCCATTTCCGGCATTTGAACATCAAGTAATATGATCTTGGGGAGATTTTCGGTTTTTTTAAGAATTTGAAGGGCTTCTTTTCCGTTATTTGCAGTAAGCACATTGTAATCGTCCTTTAAAATTTCCTCGAGGATCATTACATTCATATCCACATCATCTACTGCCAATACGGACTGTGTAAGGGAATTTAAATCAGGCATAAGCTGCAATAACCTTTTCTATTTCTGCCAGGGTAGCGGAAAAACAAATTCTGATTTTTTCCATGGAAGATGGATCTATGGTCTTGCCCTTTAACTGGGTCTCTATGTCAAGAGATTGATTATATAACTCTGTAAGTGAAAGGTTTCCTGCCACACCCTTTATGGTATGAGCCGCAGTCTGTGCTTTTTCCCAGTCCTGGGAATTTACCAGTTCTTCCAGTTCTCCAAGGTTTGTTCCATCCCTGAATTTAGTCAGCAATCTGGCATAAAGCTTGCCATTATTCATGACCCTCTTTATGCCGTCTTCTTCGTTAATATAAATATTATCTGCCATTTTTATATTCTAAACCATAAGGTTCATATAGGCAATATTAAAACCTGAGTCTTGCCCCCACATTAACAGAAAAACGTGAATGGGTTGTTTCCGGTCCGAGCTCCCCTGCCCTTGTGCCGCCGAAGCTCTTCCTGTCCAGAGGCACCTGGACGGCAATATTTACCGAAAAACCCTGAAAGACATCGTAATTAAAGGTGGCCATTGGCATGAATGAATGGTCATCGATGGACATCATTGCCGCCAGGCTAAGGCTTCTAAAGTCATCTATTCTATAAAGGGCGCTTGCATATAGGTAATTCCTGTTTTGCCAATTTCCGCCGTAATCTTTGGCTGTGATTGATTGGGAGCCATTGTAAAGATATTCGGCAATTACAATGAGGTCTCCGCCCATGAAGCTGTAATCGAAGCCGGCTCCCAGGGAAAGACCGCTTAGGATGCCGGAATTCCGGGGATTATATCTATAGAGGGCATCTATTACAAAACCCAGCTCCAGGTCGAATTTCAGGGAAGCACCCAAACTATGTATGCCAAGATCCCTTGCAGTGCTTCCGGTAATGCCGTAAATTGGCGTTTCGTAGGCATAGAAAGCCTGGAGACTGGCTGTATCCCAATGCTGTTCCAGTAAAATACCGGGCGTATATCCACCGCCGGAATATTGGAGGGGATCGGATGGAGCAGAGATAAATCCCATAATTCTTAAAGTATCTGTAGGATAGTAAGAGGAATTAATTCCCAATACTCCCCTTGGTCTGGCATTTATGGCCATGGGATTTCGGGGGTTCAGGAAGTCGGTTGAACCCCATACCTGGCCATAACCAAAGTTCATCCTTAAAAGACCGAGCTCGGTATCTATTTCCTCCCCGACAATCCTTACAAAGAGACGTTCTATTTCCATTGTTGCAGCATAGTTTTCTCCAACAAGCATGGGATTGGATGCTGCAAGGGTTAAAGCATTATGCCCTGTTGCCGCAATAAGGTTGAAAGAGGCATTAAAGGTTGCCATTTCCCTTGTTCTTACACGAAGCCTTAAATTGACAAACTGCTCTATTCCAAATGAATGGTTAGCCACCGATCCTGCTCCCTTTGAATAGCTGACCGTGCTGTCCATTACTCCCGACCAGTCTTGTGCGAAAAGCCCGGCAGCGGCAAAAATAACAACTATGTATATCAAGAAATATTTTTTCATGTTCAACTCCCAATTAGTGCCATGGAAGGCGTTTTTCAGACTAGCGTCTTAGGTTCCTTTCGGTGAATACAGAGTCGGCTATGGGCCTGTCCAGAATAACATTGTTCATTCTCATTACAGTCCTGGAACCCCTTCTTAAAAGATCGCGGAACTCCACTTCTACAGGGAAGCGGCGGCCGTCTATTATTTCCACCCTTAAAAGGTTGTACTCCTTTAACATTGCCCCGGAAAGTGCAAAGAGTTCTGAGCGTAATACATCGTTGTTTTCCTGATCTATATAGAGTCTGCGTGTGGGATAGCTCTCTGTACCGGAGATGGCGGTTAGTTCCAGCACCCATGCCGCCCTGCCATTGATTGTTTCGCTTCCGGTCAATCTTGGCGTATAACGGGTGGAAAGGGGTTCGTTGTCCATTGTGTCTTCGTAGGACATATCGCTTCCCATCATGGATTCACGCAGCATGTGGCCGGAAATAAGCATTACTCCCTCTGTGTCCGGGGAATAAACCCATAGCCTTCCCCTTGTTCTAAGGTATCTGGTTCCGGCATCTTCCCTGTTTGTAAACTCTATAAAACTGTCGTCATTGCCCCTTGCCCATGCATTCATTGTTCTGACAATGCGGCGGTTATTGTGCTCGATTATCATTTCCCCCTCGTAGTAAATCGTGTCGTAGATCTCGTTGTTTTCTATGCTCTGCAGCAAGGTCATGGGATTTGGGGAAGCCTGGGAAAAGGCAAGGGATGCGGAAAAAACGATTAAAACTGTTAATAAAATCTTCTTCATTGTATACCTCCGAATAATATATATTATCTGCGTAATGCTTCTACCGGTTCTACCTTTACACTCTTGAGAGAGGGAATAAGGGTAAAAATAGCTGCTATTATAAGCCCCATTAAAAAGGCCTGAACAAGACCGCTTACACTGAACTGTGTAAAAATTGCGTTTGACAGTGGCATGTCGGCAAAGGTATTGCCGTATAGGTCGCCAATGCGTATGGGGAAATTGGACAGGAGGGCGGTAAGGCTGCCTCCCACCAGCACTCCGGCACTTGCTCCAAAGAGGGAAAGGAAGACTGATTCAAAGAAGAATACACTTACAATTTCACCCCTTGTCATGCCGAGACAGCCCATCATGCCTATTTCCTTTATGCGCTCATGAATGATCATTACGATTGTATTGACAATAAGGAAACTGGCAACACTTAAAAAGACAATGAACATAAGGGTGTAAACAGGAACCACCATCCTCATTAGAGCTACCCAGTAATGATCTTCCCAGTCTGTAACAACGTTGCCCTGTCCGATTAGGTTCTGTACTGACGCTGTTATAAAGCGGCTCTGTCCTTCATCTTCTGCAAAAATAATTAGCTGCTGGGTTCCGTCTTCCAGTGCCAGAAGCCTCTGGAGCCTTTCAAAATCCACAATAATGAATCTTTCATCGAACCTTATATAATCGAATACATAGATCCCGACAATTTCAGGGCTCCAGAATCTGTCGGAAAGCTGGGCAGAGGTTGTTCTTAAGGTAATTCTGTCACCGATTCCAAGACCTGTTCTGTCTGCAAAAACAACACCAATTGCAGCTTCGTTTGATCCGGGAGCCGGCCATCGGCCTTCCAGAAGCCCGTCATTCCTGTCGGTCATATTAAAGTTGTTTGTTTCCATCTCTTTTTCTATATCAAGACCCCAAATTGTTGCATGACGAATGGTGCTATCTTGAAGGGTTGCAAGGGTATTGATCCTTGGAAGAACCGCCCTTACACCCGGAATTCTTTCAATATCGGATGCCATATCCCTCCAGCTCCTTCCATCGGAGACAGGATACATTACGGGCATGAATTCCTGTTCTGCTTCATAATCCTCGGAAACAACCCTTACATGGCCAAGTTCAAAGATTTGAACCAGCTCGTTTATGGATTGGGTCATGCCTCCTATAAAGCCGCCGTAAAATACCACAAAGAATACGGCAATTCCAACCGCGGCAATGCAAAAAACCGTCCTTCTTCCATTCCTTCCGATATTACGGAAAGCTATTTTTATCAGGGTTAATGTCCCACCCTTCTTATATTCAGTCATAAATCCTCCTATTCGAACCGCAGGCTGTCGGTTATGCGCATTTTAAGCGCCCTTCTTGTCGGCAGTATTGCAATTAACGATGAAAGCAGGGTTGCCATAATACCTGCGCTTATTATTACACCAATATCCCAGGTACTTCTGAACACGCTCGTTGTGCGAAAGCCAAGACTGCCGTCTCCACCAAGGACATCGCCCATGGCTGCAAGATCCCAGCCGTAAACCACCATGGGGTAATTTAAAACACAGCCCAAAATAATACCGGCAACAGAGCCAATAAAACCAATAAAGCCGGCTTCCAGCATATAGGTCATTATCATTTGGGAGTCGGTCATGCCCAGGGCTCTCATCATGCCTGTTTCCTTTGTCCTTTCCATGATTGCAAGGAGAATGGTATTTGATATTCCAAGGAAGGCAAGGATTAATAAAATGAAAACCAGTATATTGGGAGCGCCGACCTGTAAGGCTTCATAGCCAAGATAGTCGGCCATGTATTCATCCCAGGTATAAACTCCAAGATATTCGGGAAGATCATGTCCCATTGAGGAGAGACCCCTTTCCAGAGCTGCCATTATGGAAGCTGAGCTCTCACTCCTTCCCGGGAGCTGATGATCCGGCACATTTGAATCGCGGATGATCATTTCCGTTACCATACCGTTCAGTCTCATTCCCGTATCTCCCTGCAAGATACCCAGCGGTACAAAGGCGGAGCTATTGGGAAGGGGTGCTGGTGAATTAATAATGCCTACAACAATGAGGGAGATTAACTGGTTAACACGGCTAACTGCCCCGGTATAATCTGCCCTAATCATGGCATCCAGTACCATTTCCAGTCTTACGGGATCTCTTTCTATTAAGTCATAGGAATCGGCAAATTCCAGGTATTCATAGGCAGATAAAATCAGGTTTCTATCTTCCTCCCTTAGATTAGGCCAAAGGTCTACTTCCCAGCGGAGAGAACTTATAATCTGCGGTGCTGCCCTGGTTTCTATCATGGTGCTAATCTGAACATTGTTCCTGTCTGTTGCGGCTACCAAATTCCAGTAACGCTGAAGATCGGCATTGGATGCGTCCCTTCTTAGTATCATTCTTTCGTTGCCTTCCTGATACCTTTCCTCTACCGCAAAAAGGCCGGAAACAGAGGGAGCCTGCCCATAAAGGGAACGAATGAAAGCGGCATCCTGATTATTGTTGGTTACTCTGATTATATCGGCTATCAGAGATTCCAGTTCCAGTCTTAATGGACGTGTGGGAATGCCTACCTTTAACCGTTCGGCAGCCATATGCCCCAGAACAATTTCGTAATTGCCGTTGTCTTCTATGTACCTGCCGAAATCAATAAAACGCTGATTATCTCCAATATAGCGCATGGTGATAGCTTCCGATGCGGGATCTACTCCATGTATGAGCATGGGTAGGGAGCCGGAATGGGAGAACATTGTACCGCTAAACACAAAACGGGGAGCAGAATTATAACCTTCCCTTGCAAGTGCATCCCTGTAAAGCTCCCAGCCGCCAAATGTTTCGTAACTTGGCATGTCTTCGAAACGTTCAAAATAAAGAGCGGTCTGCAGTTTAGCGGCTCCCATTTCAAAATTAACAATATTCCTGCGGGATTCTATCTGCATTCCTCCCAGCCAGCTATTTAAAAATATGTAAACCGCCACGCTCACCATTATTGCGGCCGATGTAAGTATGGTCTTTAGCTTATGACGCATAAGGTTGCGCATGGCAATTTTCTTTAATTGCCAAATTCCTCTTAGGGTCATTATATACCTCCCTTAACTTCATCACTTTCTATCTGTCCATCCCTAATTCGAATAAGGCGGCGTGCATAGTCCATAACCATTTGATCATGGGTGGAAAAGATAAAGGTGGTTCCCTCGCTTTTATTCAGGGAAATCATGAGCTCCAGAATCTCCCGTCCAATAGTAGAATCCAGATTGGCAGTAGGTTCGTCTGCAAGAATGAGAGCAGGCTTTTTAACAAGAGCCCTTGCAATGGCAACTCTCTGCTGCTGACCGCCGGACATTTCCTTTGGCTTGCGTTTGGAATAACCTTCCAGCCCTACATCATGAAGAACCTTGTTTGTCCTTTCCCTGATTTCCTTTGGGGAATAACCCAGGAGATTAAGGGGAAAGGAAATATTCTCTTCTACAGAAAGCACCGGTATAAGGTTATAGGCCTGGAAAATAAAACCAATTTTCTGTCTTCTAAGGATAGCAAGGCTCTTTGGTGTCATTTTTGCAGTGTCTTCACCGCCAATGAGCATATTTCCCCCGGTAAGGATGTCAAGACAGCCTGCCAAATGAAGGAAGGTAGATTTTCCGCTTCCGGAAGGACCTGCAATGGCAGCAAAATCCCCTGCATTGAATTCCAGATTTACACCCCTTAAGGCATGAACAGTTTGTCCGTTAAGACCATAATCCTTTACCAAATTAACCGCTTTTACTACTGTCATATTATCCTCCGTCTATAATTATGATTGTACTATTTACCTAGTACAATCATATATTGAACTAGTACAATATGTCAAGTCTTTTTATAAAAATTTTTCACTTTTTTTATTTTTTTTTCCAGGCAGCGGCAGGTGTTTAAACATGATTCTTCCAAACCATATCTTCCAAACCATATATTGAGGAATTTATCGATAAAGGGTAATCTGGGTTAGGAAAAAATGAGTACAGATATACTGCTGGACGTAAAGAACCTGACAACCGAATTCATGATTTCTCCAAATTTAACCCTTAAAGCGGTGGACAATGTAAGTTTTACGGTTAAGAAGGGCGAAATATTGGGAATAGTCGGTGAATCTGGCTGCGGAAAAACCGTTACCTCCCTATCCATTTTAGGGCTGGTAAAGTCGGAAACTTCACATGTTTCTGCAGGTACCGTACAAATGAAGGGAAGGAATCTCCTAAATTGCAGCAGCGAAGAATTAAGAGCAATCAGGGGCAGGGAAATATCCATAATTTTCCAGGAGCCAATGATGGCATTGAATCCTGTCCTGCGCATAGAAACCCAATTACTGGAATCCCTTCAGCTTCAAAGAAAAATATCCAAAAAAGAAGGCAAGGAACTTGCCATAGAAATGTTAAACAATGTGGGCATTCCAAACCCGGAGATTGTGGCCTTAAATTACCCACACCAGTTATCCGGCGGTATCTGCCAAAGGGTAATGATTGCCATGGCAATGAGCAGTAATCCGGATCTCCTTATTGCCGATGAACCCACAACATCACTGGATGTTACAATACAGGCACAGATTCTATCCCTCATGCAAAATATACAGAACAATAACAATACAGGAATTATTTTAATTACCCATGACCTTGGAATTGTGGCACAGATGTGCAGCCGTGTCCTTGTAATGTATGCAGGGAAAATTCTTGAAGAAGCCCCGGTTATGGAAATTTTTGAAGAACCCAAACATCCCTATACCAGGGGCTTATTGGCCTCTGTCCCCAAACTGGGCTCGGGAATAACTTCCCTGCCCTATATCCCCGGCAATGTTCCGGATCTTTCCATGCTGCCGCAGGGCTGTAAATTCTCTCCCAGATGCCCAAATGCAAGGGAGCAATGCCAAATGGAGGAACCGGATTTGTATGAGCTTAACCCCGTACAAAAGGCACGCTGCTTTCAGTATAAAAATCTAAACATAGAGAATAATAAATAATGGCCCTAGTAAGTGTAAAAAATATCGTAAAAACCTGGCCAGCAGGAAAGGGATCTTTTTCCTTTAATAAGAGACGCATTCATGCAGTAAACGGAATCAGCTTTGATATTTTTGAAGGAGAAACCCTGGGCATAGTGGGCGAATCCGGCTGCGGGAAATCTACAACAGGGAGGCTTGTTAACCGACTATTGGAGCCGGACAGCGGAGAAATTTTTTTTGAGAATATAAAAATTAATACCCTGAACAAAAAAGAAATGCTGCCAATAAGAAGGCAGATTTCCATGGTCTTTCAGGATCCTTACTCTTCCCTTGATCCCCGTATGAGGGTGGAAAATATTATTGCAGAACCCCTTAATATTCATAAAAACCTGAGGGCATCGGAACGAAAAAAAGCCGTATATGAACTAATGGAGATTACGGGTATATCTGCAGATTATGGTTTAAGGTATCCGCATGAATTTTCCGGAGGCCAGCGTCAGAGAATTGGAATTGCAAGAGCCCTGATCCTTCATCCAAAACTTGTAATAGCCGATGAGCCTATTTCTTCATTGGATGTTTCGATAAGGGCACAGATACTCAATTTAATGCAAAATCTTCAAAAAGAATTTTCCCTTACCTATTTGTTCATTTCACACGATCTAAGCATTGTGGAAGTGATTGCGGACAGAGTGGCCGTTATGTATTTGGGGCATATTGTAGAAATTGGCAATAAGGAAGACATATATAAAAACCCGAAACACCCTTATACAAGGGCATTATTGGATGCCATTCCCGTTCCTGATCCAAGGCAAAAGAGCCAAAAACAGATTTTACAGGGAGAAATACCCGGAAATATGGAATTTCCTATCGGCTGTCCGTTTAAAACAAGATGTCCAAATGTCAGAGATGAATGTATGACAGGAAGCATTCCTGCTACCGACCTTGGCGGAGGACATTTTATATCCTGCCTTGACATAAATTAATGGCAGTTTTAAACTAACATAGAGGGTAATATGGCAGGCGAAAACGAATTAAAAGAATTATTGCGAAAAAAAACATTAATGGAAATAGAATTAATGATCCAGGAGCATAAGGGAAAAATTGGCAAGGAAAAGAACCTTGCCCTTCTCCACCGGCTTAGCTCGGAATTAAGCATAATGCAGGATGTTCGTGTGGAAAAACAAAGGGATAGCGGCCGCCTGATCAAGAAAAATACAGGTACCCAAGCCAAGCCGGATCTTAAATCCTACGACGATTATATTAAATCCAAAAAATAGACCCGGTTTCAAAAAACGTGAAACTATTCCTCCTTCATCTTCTTAATCTCGTTTAATGCCTGAAGGCCGAAAATGTCCTTTGTCTTTAATTCGTCGGTTATGGAATTGGGCACCAGCATCATGGAATTTCCGGTTTTTAGACCTTCGTTTAAGATAGAAAGAATCCTGAGTTTTAACGCACCGGCTCCCTCTGTAGAATCCTTTGAATAAATTGAAATTGCCTCTTCCAGCTTTCTGGCTATTTCTATTTCCGCTTCGGCAAGCAGGGTTCTTCCCTTCTTCTCCCTCTCTGCCTGGGCAACCCTGGAAAGTGAATCCTGTAATTCCTTTGGCACCTGTATGTCGGTAATTTCCACATAATGTACTGCTATGCCCCAGTCTGTTGTCTGTCTTTCCACCTCTTCCTGAATCTGCTTCTCTATTAAGTCTCCCCTGGAAAGGAAGGTACTTAATTCATTCTTGGAGATAATATTCCTTAAGGCAGCCTTGGAAGCAAGAGCCACTGCTTCTTCATAATCTTCTACTTCCAGTGCGGCTTTCTGGGGATCCCAGATAAGCCAGAAACAGAAGGCATCCACATTTACGGTTACAGAATCCCCTGTCAGTGTTTCCTGAGAATAAAAATCCAGTACTCTAATCCTTATGTCTATGGTCTTATATACATGATCAATAAGGGGAATAAGAAAATAAAGACCGGGTCCCCGTACCTTATGAAATTTCCCAAGTCTTAATACTACAACCCTTTCCCATTCGTATGCCTTCCTTAATGAAAAGGCAATGAAGAGTGAAACAATGAAAAAAGCCAAAAAAATGCCCAAATATTCCATAGAACCAGAAAGGGCAATTAAATGACCAATTGCAGAAACTAAAATAATGAAAATTAAACGCATCAATGCCAGAGTATAATCAGGGAGGCGGGGCTGTTTTGCCTTTCTTGCTACCGGTTTTAATCTAACCGAAGTAATGGTAGCCTTATCCTGATTATTGCCAAAAAAACTCATTAAACACCCTCCTGCTCATTATAGGCCATAATTAAATCAGATAATTCATGTTTTTCCACTCCAAGATTACGGAGATCCTGAATAAAACGTCCGATTAGCTCCTGAATTTTCCTGTCCTGTCCATCATTTTCGGGTTCAGGTCTTTTATCAGAGATAAAGGTTCCGCTGCCAACCTGTGTTGCCAGTATACCTCTTATTTCCAGTTCTCCATATGCCTTTGCAATGGTATTTGGGTTGGTTTTTAATTCTACGGCAAGAGAACGTATGGTAGGAAGTTGATCACCGCTTTTTAGTCTTCCGGATAGTATTGCATACTCTATTTGCCTGATAATTTGCCTGTAAATTGGCGCACCATCGGACATATCAAGAGAGAAACGCAGGGGATTTTTTATCTGTCTTTGTCCCGAGATTGTACTATTCATCTAATACAATATTACAATATCAGGACAAATTTGTCAAGTTATTGATCGACAGCATGAGACAAACGGCACTCTATACATTGATCCGGCAAGAATCCCTTTAGCCTTAATTCGTTTACATAGTGGGCATAACTTTTGTCATAATAGGCAATATGACTGAAGACCCAGTCCTTTAGGGTTCTTACAAAAAGATTGGGGGCAAATTTCTTCCCGTCATTGTACTCGGCAGCGGCGGATATAATTTCCTTTACAAAATGATCATGCTGCATCTTATGACTGTAATAGTTGGGATAATTAATCCTTTTCATTAGTTCCTGTTCCACGGCAAAGTGGTAACGGACGTATTCCACCATATGTGCCATGGTGTCCTTAAAAACAATAGCAACCTTATCATTCCCGCTAAGACAGGCCTGAAAAAGCTGGTTGGTAATATCCACAAGTTCCTTGTGCTGAAGGTCAACTAGTTCGATCCCGGTGATATAGCTATC
>Ga0099364_10000102_pt1 | contig 138365 bp, 116 predicted proteins | sample TergutTh196P3_FD_73070 | JGI IMG/M metagenome (GOLD analysis project Ga0099364, IMG submission 73070) | Microcerotermes parvus P3 segment gut microbial communities from Pointe-Noire, Republic of the Congo - Th196 P3 | ecosystem: Host-associated > Arthropoda: Insects > Digestive system > Gut ...
TGTGCTTTCATGGGATTTGCCGTCCTTTTTTTTTGTGTTAAAAAAAGTATACACCCCCCCCCGACTCGGTCAAGTGATTTACATTGTTTTTTATATTTTATTTATTATTTTTTCTTTTTTCTTTTTTCTTTTTTATATTTTCTTTTTTCTTTCTTTCCATTCCATGCGGAAGGATAGGCTTTTCTATCCACCCCGTCCGCTGACGCGTCAATGGGTCGTTCGTTCCTCACTCCCCGCTTTGGCTAAAAACACGTTGTGTTTTTGCAGGCTTTAGGCCGCCGCGTCGCGCCTACAAGAGGGGAATTTTTCTGCGGATTTTATTTTAAAGTTTTAACACAGGGGGACGGAGTAGTGTGCTGTTTTGTTGGTTTTAGGTTGGGGGTTGTGTTGTTATACAGGCGACACAGGGGGACGGGGCAAAGTGCAAGGGCTTTGGTTAAGTATAGTGGTTGCTAGCACATTCCCCCGTCCCCCAGTTTCGCCTTTGCCGTGATTGGTACAGAGGGGAATTTTTTAATGGTTAATTCCTTAATACACAATCAAAGAGGGGGATTTTTTATTTTTTGTTGGGAGAGGGGGAGATTTTGCGCATTTTTTCTTTTTTTTGCTTGAACAGTTTTATGACTGCGGAAATCAGCTGTAAAACGCCTAGTACGGTTAAAAATATTCCAAAGCCGCGCCCTAACGCGGCGGCGGAGAGATTTTTTGCCGCAAGCGAAGCAATTACTGCCGATAGCGCGGCGGGCAGTGAAATCAGCCACAGGTATTTAAATTTGATTAGTCCGTTTTTGATGTGGATAATTAAAACCGCAACCGACATCGGGATAAACGCGATAAGGTTTACCGCTTGCGCCGTGTGTTGGTTTAAGCCCGTAAACCACACTAACAGCGGAATAAGCAGCGTGCCGCCGCCCATTCCTAAGCCGCCGAACACTCCGCCCGCAAGCCCTATAATGATAAATAAAAATATGTGCATTTGTTTTCTTTCCACCCCGTCCGCCCGTCGGCGTCAATAGTCGTTCTAAAAACACGTCTTTGGGAATAGGCTTTGCTTTCCACCCCGTCTGATTGGAGGGCTAGGCTTTTCTTTCCACCCCGTCCGCTGACGCGTCCACCCCTCAAGAGGGGAATTTTTCTGCGGACTGTTAAGTTTAAATTCATAGCCGACATTTTCCATTTTCCATTCTCCATTCTTTTAAAGCTGCGGCAAAATTGAGGGTAAGTTGCGCAACAGTTGGCTTTTTTGCGCGCGCCGCGTACTCAAATGTACGCAAGCGCGTAAAAAAGACAAGCGTAGCGCTTTTCAAGCCAATTTTGCCGCAGCTAGCCTGTTGCCATTTTGATGCCTGCTATTATCATGATTACTGCAAAAACTAGGCCTACTAGTTTTTCGGGCAGAACTTTTAACAACAGCGCGCCGAATATGCCGCCTACTACTACCGCTAGCGAGGTTATCCATGTGGCTTGCCATACAAAGTATCCGTTTGCGATATACACGATTGCGCTGACTACCGTTATAGGCAAAATAATCAGTATCGCCGTTGCGTGCGCGGTTTTGGTGTTTTCGCGCAGTCCTTTTTCTAGCAGGGGCACGCACAACATACCTCCGCCGCCGCCGAATATGCCGTTGGCAAGCCCTATTCCTAGACCGCCTAGCCCTGCAAGCGTAATTTCCTTAATTTTCCTTTTTTTTGTCATAATGAAAATAGTTTTTGCATTAGTGGGGTAAATTAAACAAACGCGGCCGTAATAAATTTATTGAACATTTTATTAAAAACGGCGGCAATTCGTTTGCCTGAAAAGCATTTATATATTATAATAGTTGAGTGTGTGCGAAAACTGCATATACGCAGGAATACTCAAATAGGACAAACAGGTGATAAAATGGGCAAAATCCGCAAAGGCTATTCTTTTTTTACTAAGCTGACGGCTTGTATATTAGCGGCGTTTATCGCGCTAACCGCGTCGGCATTTATTTCGGTATTTATTACATCGGAAGCTTCTTCCGCATACGCGTATGAAACAAATACGTTCCGCGATTTTCCGCCTACCCCGCTAGGCATAGAAAATCCGCAGTTCTCTAACAGTTCGGGTTCGATGCCCGCTACGCCGACAGGCTGGACGGAAACCTCTTATGTAAACAAGGTAAAGGGCTCTACGGCTATGGGCGTGGTAGACCTTTCGCAATATTATACCTCGCAAGAAAATATCAATAACGTTAAGCTTACCGAATATCCCGAATACCAAAGCGGCACGCCGCGCACGCCGTTCGGCGAAAACCGTCAGGTTGCCGCCACAGGCTTTGACAACAAAATTTTAATGGTAAACACTACCCGCGCAACCACTACCGTTATCGGTTATGAATCCTCGTCTATGACGCTTGCGCCTAATAAGTTTTTTCAAATTTCGGCGTGGGTTAAAACGGGTGATTTTTATTCGGCTTTCGGCGCGGCTATGCGCTTAAACGGTATTCAAAACCAAAACCTTGCGTTTAGCAATATCCGCACCACGCAATACAGCGACCCCGATTACCGTGTTTCGGCGCAAAACAATTTCGGCTGGGCACAGTACACCTTTTATATCAACACCTCCTCTATCCGTTCGGAAACCGTTACGCTTGCGCTTACGGTGGGCGATTTTTATCAGGGAAAAACCGTAGACGGTGAAGAGGTAATTGTAGACCGTAACGCTTCGGGCTATGCGTTTTTTGCGAATGTTGAGGCGTATGAAATCTCCCCTACCGCTTTTAACTTAAAGCGTCAAAGCGAAGGCGAACACCGCAATGTACGTTTTGTAGACCTTTCGTTAGACGCGGCAGACCCGCAAACCGATTTAAGCTTTGCGCGCGCCGAAAACTATTTTGCGATGTCCGCAGAAGGTGCGGTTCCGCAAACAAGCCATTTGGTATCGCCCGCATCTTTAAACACAGACCTTTCGTTTGCATTAGAAAATAACCGCTTTAACCTAGACCAAGCACCCGTTTCGCCGCGCGGCAAAAATTCGGGGGACGGTCATATTTTGGTAGTATCGTCTTACGACCAAAAAAGCGGGCGCGGGCCGAACGCAAAATATCACACGACTGCTGTCGGCTTTGAGTCGGGGCAAATGGTAATAGAACAGTTTAACTATTACCGTCTTAGCGTGTGGGTAAATACGCATAATATTTCCGGCGGTGCGGGTGCAACACTGGTAGTTACTACGAATGCGGAGGACCTCGCAGACCACACCGAAAACATGAAGTTTACGGCGACGGGCTGTAACGGCGATTTAGACAGCTTAGCAAGCTACGGCTGGCGTGAATACGCATTTTATATCAAGGGTTCTATCTTTAACGATTATGAAATCAATTTAGGGCTGTGGCTGGGTCAAGAGGATAATTTAAGCAGCGGCACAGCGATGTTTAGCTATGTGCGTTTTGAACAATTAACCGCCGAACAATATCTGACAAACTCCGGAAACTCCGCAGGCGGTTCTCCAGTAGACATTGACGGACATTTTACCGACACCGGCGTAACAAACGGCAACTTTAACAATTATAACGAACCCGAAGATTTTAGTTCGTCTTTAAAGCGTCCGCTGCTTACGCCTAGCGGTTGGAATTTCTTTACGCCTTCTTCCGCTGCAACGCCCGGTCTTTCGCGCGACGAATCGCTGATTGATACCGACCTTATTATTTCCGGCATTATGCCTACGCACCCTAGCCACTTTTCGGCAAACTCCGCCGACTACGGCGCGGGCGTAAGAAATCCGCACAGCAATGAGGCGGAGCGCGGCTTTGTATTATATTTAGCAAGCAGTGAACGCAACGCATTCGGATATGAATCCTCCCCTATCGCATTAGAAGAAAACGCCTCCTACGCGCTTACCGTGCGGCTGCGTGCAGACAACATTACGGGCTACGGTGCAAACCTTGTTTTAAAAGACGACAACGGCATATTGGCAACGCTTGAAAACATTACAAACACCAACCGCGCGTTCCGCGATTTTACCTTTTATATTCAAAATGATTCTGCCTCCCGTTCGGTTACGTTGGAAATTTGGTTAGGGCTTGCCGAACGCGGCGAAAGAAACCATACCAAGCTGTCCAGCGGAAATGTTTATGTGGATACGGTAGCCGTAAACCCTTACGAAGAAGAGGAAGGCTTTAACGCTTTACAGACGCGCTTTCAAAATGATTTAAACCTAAATGTTCAAAGAGATTATGCGGTAGTGCTGTATTCGGGTGTGAACTTTATCGAATTTGACGCCTACGATAACAATTATGTAAAATACCCGTATTTGTGGTCTGTTTCGGGTCCGTCTAACGCAACGCCCGTGGGCGTGCGCAGCGGCATATTCGATTCGGCTAACGTTCCCGGCGGAAACGGCGAAGTTCCTGCCCGCTTTGAAAATCCCGACCGCCGCGACGAGGACGGACGCTTAAAGAATAACAACGTTTTAATGCTTACAAACTCCACCAAAACCGCTTCGCGCCTTACGTTTGACCGTCCGTTTAATTTAGAGGCGGAAACGTATTATAGGTTAGAAGTAAGCATTATGGTGGATATCCGCGTAGATAAAACGCTTGACCCCTTTGACGAGCGCAACCGCAACGTAAACACCACGCGCAGTATCGGCGGCGGCATAGAGCTTACAGGAACGGATTTTAAGTTTGAAAATATTTTAGAAACTACCGACCCGCTGCACCGCTTGCATCCCGATGAGGTTGCTGTGGGCGCAAGTCCGTTTAAAACGATATTTGAAACGTATACTTTTTATATCTTTGCAGGACACAGCAACCGAACTTTCCATTTAGCGTTTACGTTAGGCGGAGAAAATTTTAGTGAGTTCTGCGCAGGCTTTTTATATGTAAATTCGGTTAACTTTACCGATATTACCAACACGTTGTTTGAAGAAGAAGCGGATAACCTTCCGCGCGGAACACGCACCAGTATGCGGGCGGCTTATAACGAGCCAGGCGAAACGTTAGAGGAAGAAGACCCCGACGCCGAAGAGCCTGTATCGGACGTAACCGAACGCGCGCCTAACGACATAGGCAACTGGGGGCTTATTCCCTCTATATTATTCGGCGCGGCATTCTTGTTAGCTATATTTGCATGGGTAGCGCGCAGAGTAAGCACTAACCTAAAAGCGCGCAAGGCAAAACGTGCAGTAAATGCAGGCCGCACGGCAGGCACTCCCGCATCGGAATACGACCGTGAGGAAACCGTGAAAAAAGGCTTTAAAGACTTCTCCGACCCTACCTCCGCCGTTTCGGAAGCTGTTTCGGACAGTGAAGAACAACGCGCCTACGAAGAGTTTGACGACGTAGTAAAAACAGATGCGCCCGCACCCGATGTGGTACGCAAAGGGCGTGTACAGCCCGCAACCCCCAAAGCAGAAGAAACCGTTTCCGAAGAAGTAAAATCTGAATCTGAGGATACCGTTGCAGAGGGCTTTGAGGACAGCTTTGAAGATTAAACAGCACCCTCACTAAATAGTAAAGTAAAAAGCCGTCTTGCATTAATCCGCAAGACGGCTTTTTATATACAGTAGTTAAAGGCGGTTAGCCTTTTCTATACAAAGTATTTTGCCGTTGATATGCCCTGCCGTTTCGCTTGCCAGTTTTAGTACGGCGGCGGCGGCTTGTTGCGGGGTGCTTTCTTGTGCAGACACAGCTTTTAAAAAAGCTGTTTTTTCGCTAGCCGTAAAGCCGCGCGTCATAAGGGTATCTACCCACGCGGGCGCAAGCGCGTTTACGGTTATGCCGCTAGGCGATAATTCTTTTGCCAGTGCTTTTGTAAAGCCGTCTAAGCCTGCTTTGGCGGCGGAATATACCGTTTCCATACTTGCACCGTGCGTACCGTGTACGGACGATATATTGATAATGCGCCCGAAAGACGCGCTAAGCATATCGGGGGCGTATACGCGGGATACGTACATCGCGCTTTTTAAGTTTATTGCCAGCACGTTTTCGAACGTGTCGGGCGACTCGTCTGTGAAAAGCATACGGTGCGCCGCGCCCGCGTTATTTACCAGTGTATCTATAACGCCTATTGTTTTTGCGGTGCTTGCGTATAAATCCGTAACGGCCGCATAATCGGTTACATCGCACGCATAGCCGATTACCGCGTGTCCTTCACTTTGCAATTCGCATTCGATTTGCTGTGCCGCACGGCTTGATTCTTTATAGCAAAAGGCTACGCGAAAGCCGTTTCTTGCCAGTGCGTACACACAGGCCTTCCCTATTCCGCGCGTTCCGCCCGTAACCAGCGCGGCACGGCAAACGGGCGTATTAGATTGCTTAATTTTTGGTTTCATGCTTTTATTTTAAGTTGTCGGGTAAATCGTTTTCGAACAGGATTACTTTTTTTCCTTGAATTTCACTAACCCTTTCCATTGCCTCATTTAATGAGGAGGTTAAGAGTATTTTTTCCGCGTTCATGCCGCCCTCTAAGCAGCCCTTTTTGATGTGCGCCCCGCGTGAGGAATTTAAAATAGCATAATCGGCAAATTGCGCAATGTCGCGCCCTAGTTGAATATTTGCCTCTGTTTCTGCCTCGCCCAACTATACCAAGCCCGGCGTAATAATAATGCGTGTGCCGTCTAGCTGCGATAAAACTTCTAATGCGTTTCGCGCGCCCTCTGCGTTAGCGTTGTACGCATCGTCTAGGATTAGCGTATCGCCTCTGTCTATCAACTGCAGCCTGTGCGGAACGGGCTTTAATTCGGCGCATGCGGCGGCAATTTCCTCTAAGCTTACCTCCAATTTTAACGCGGCGGCGGCGCATAGCGCGATAAGACCAGGGATATGTTTGCCTAATAAAACCGTAGTAATTTCTATTTCGCGCCCGTCGGCAATCAAGGTAAAAACACTGCCTTTATTTTGCATTTTAGCGTTTTTATACGTAACGGACGCGCCGCTAACAGTTTCTGCGCCGCATAATATTTTTTCTTTAGTGCAGCCTGTAAACAATTCAACCGATTTTTCGTTGTCGCCGTTAAAAAACGCACAGCCGCTATTCGGTAGGCTTTCGATAAGCTCGTACTTTGTTTTTGCGATGTTTTCGCCGCTGCCCATAGTTTCTAGATGCTGTGTGCCTATACCCGTAAGAATACCGTACTGCGGTTTAACGATGTGCGCAAGTTCGGCAATGTCGCCTACATAACGCGCACCCATTTCGGCAACAAAAACTTGCGCATCCTGCAAACCGCCGCTGTTTACCGATTTAGCAATGCCCATAGGCGTATTGTAGCTTGCGGGCGTTGCGTACACCTTGTATTTTTTTTCCAGCATGGCCGCCACAATATTTTTAGCGGTTGTTTTGCCAAACGAACCCGTTATGCCTATTTTAATCAGCTGAGGGTTTTGACTAAGCTTTTGCGCCGCTTGTTTTTTGAATGAATTTTGTATTAAGATTTCTATCGGCAGCAGTATATAATGCGCCGCCGTTACCGTAAAGGGTATTAAAAACGCCGCCACGCAAGCAAAGGCGTAATCTATTTTAGGCAGCAGCGTGCCGAACATCAATAATCCGTACACTAGCGCGGCGTGTAAAATTGCAGAGGTTATGATAAGCCGCCAAACGCGTTTGGTTAGTTTTAGCGGCGTTTTGCTTTGCGCGCCCGATTTAAAGCTGATTAAAATAAACATCGCGCACAATCCGAAAAAGATAAAAGAGCCTATGTAATACGTTATGGGAAAACTGCCGAAAGAGCCGATAAATACAAATATCGCTATAAAAGACAAAAACCCCAGCGCAAAGTACCGCGCTAAATAATCTAGTTTGGTTGCCTTAAACCAATTATAAACTCCGCGTGTGCGGTATCCCGAAAGCTGAAAAATCTGAAACATTTTAAAGCTTGCGCCCGTTAAAACGGCGGACGCCAGAACCGTGAATGCGATGCGGAATATGGTATCTATCATAGGCTTTTTCTCCTTATGCTTGCAAAAAGCTTTCTATTACGGCATAAAACTGATACGGTTGGTCTAAGAATGAATAGTGTCCTGCGTCTTGCAGCACCACTAACCCGCTATCGGGTATTTTGCGGCGCATTTTCTTTGCCATGTACAGCGGCGTGTCGCGGTCGCGGCTGCCCCAAATAAGCAGTGAGGGCGCAGTGATTTTGGGGTAGAGTTTGTTTAGGTGGGTGTTTACCACGCGTACAAAAACGGGTTTCATGGTATCGGGTAAGGCGCGGTAATCGGCAGAGCCTGCATGTTGAGAAACTTTTCCGAACCGCTTTTTAAGCTTATAGGCTAAAACCTTACAGTAGTACGGTAAGCTGCGTTTAGGTTTAACGCCCGCCGCGCCCGTAAAGATTAGCTTTTTGCCGATACGGTGCTTTGCCGCCAGTATGGCCGCAATGCGTCCGCCAAAACTATGCCCTAACAAATTTACCCCGCCTAAGCTTAATGCGTGTATAAATTCGGCGGCGGTTTCGGCGTATTCGTATATGCCGTAGTGCGGCGGCGGCGGCGCGGATTTTCCGAAATACGGCAGGTCAACCATAACCACGCTTTTGCCGCGTGCGGCTAAAAAATTAAATATGCCGCGCATGGTTTCTATGCTTGCGCCCCAGCCGTGTAAAAGCACCGTGTACGGGGCGGCTGCATCAAATCTTTCGTAGTACAAGCCTATTCCGTTGACGGTGATTTCCATAAGGCACTTACACTTTCCTTTAAACGCTTAGTTTCATTACGGCTGCATCCTCTCCTTTTGCGTAGTAATCCTTGCGCACGGCTATTTGTTTAAAGCCGTGCTTTTGATAAAGCCCGATTGCGGCGGCGTTTTGCACAGATACCTCTAAAAAAAATGTATCCGCGCCCGCACTTTTTGCCGCACTCAGCAAGCTTTGCAAAATCTCATTAGCTATTCCGCGTTTTCTAAACGCCTTGTCTACCGCGATGTTGTTTACCTCCGCTTCGGTGCCTATCATGCGCAGCGAACCGTATCCCGCAAGTATATCCGCCGCTATATAAACGAAAAAAATGTAATCGGGGTTTTGAATAGCGGCTTTAATCGCTGCCCCGCCCCACGTACACGCGATGTACGCGTTTTCTATTTCGGCAATGCGGCTTGCGTCTTGTGTAAGCGCGGGACGTATCATAAGGCAGCCTCCTCCGCTTGGGATGTGCGCACATACAGCGGAACAACCTGCGCATAGGGCGTACATCCGCGCTTTTTGTACGCCGCGTTGGCAGCCGCTATAAGCGGTAAGCCGTTATATGCGTGCGCAACAAGATTTTTGGACGCACCAGCCGCAAACGGTAAGGTTACAGAGTCGGCGCAAACGATGTGCGGCTCGTCTATCAGGCGGATAAAGGCGGCGATTTCTTGAGTTTTTAAAGCCTTTGGAGGCATAAGCACTTCGCGCGTTTTTCCGTCGAATGCCGCTACATAGGCTAGCCCGTTGGCGGCATCGGATAAGGTTATAACGGTTTCGCACGGCGACACAGCATTATATGATAAAACTTCGCAATGCGTTACGGGTACAAGCCCTACTTGTGTAAACTGTGCGAATGCGCGCGCGGTAGTCAATCCGATACGAATGCCCGTAAACGAACCGGGGCCTGTAACGGGGGCGATAAAGGCTAAGTCCTTTAAATCGGTTTGCGCGGCATGCAGCAATTCGTCTATAAAGCTAAGCAGTACCGTGCCCGCCTTTTTAAAGGAGGCGTCCGTTTTGTAAAAGATTTTGCCGTCCGCGTACAGCGCGGCCTCGACAGCCTCTCCCGCCGTGTTTATACTAAGGAACTTCAATAGTAATCTCCCTTTCGTCTCCGTGCGTAACGGTGAGGGTAACGTGCGTGGCCTCGCGCCCCTTTACTAACGCGGGAATGTTTTCGTGCCATTCAATCAGCGTTACCGCGCCGCGCGCACCGATTGTGTCTGCGATGCCCGTTTCGGCTAAATCCTTTTCGCACGCAATGCGGTAGGCGTCGATGTGGTACAGCGTTAGCCCTTGCGCGGCGGCGTACTCGTTCATTAGCGTAAAGGTGGGGCTTACAACGGTTTCTTGTACGTCTAAGGCGGCGGCAATGCCCTTTGCAAACACGGTTTTGCCCGCGCCTAAAAAACCCGACAGCAGCACTACCGAACCGCCTGCAAGCTTTTCGCCAAGCTTTTTGCCTGCGTTAAACGTATCGGTTGAGGAACGGCTTAGGATTAACATAAAGCTATTATACTATACTTACGGCGGTTTTTCAATTAAATAACAGCCGTTATTAAAAATTATTCGTCCGATGTGATTTCTTCGGGCGCAGAGATAGGCATAAGGGCGTCGGGCAAATCGGTTTCGGGTACGGCTGCATCGTCCGTTTCGCCGCTTTCGGGAATGTTTTCGGTTTTTATGCGGCTTTTTTCGGGGAAAAGCTTTCTATCCGCCTTTTTAAGGGCGCGGTATAATCCATACGATAACAGCGATGCAACGCTAACGCGAATCATATTAAACGGGATAACGGCAAAAGGGATATAGTATAAAAAGAAAGTTTCGCGCGTTACGTTTGGATACAGCGGCCGTACCATGCCCAACAGAATATCCCAGTTTCCGTTTAGCCGTACAAACACAAAAAACGGCACGATAAGCAGCCAGTTAGCAAACACCGCCATTGCTACGGACGCTGCCGAACCGATTGCTAAGCCCGCTGCCGCGCCCTTTGCGGATTTATGCTTTTTGTATATCAGCGACGCCGTTACCACAAACGAAAGCCCTAGCAACAAATCGCTTAACTCGCCTACTCCCAGTGTGTCGCTTCTTCCCGATGCCATTTTAAGCGCGACTTTTATCACCACTACTATTGCGCCCGCGCCCGGCCCTAGCATAAAGCCCGAAATCAAGGCGGGCACATCGCAAATTTTAAAATCGAAAAAGGCGGGAAAAATCACTAGCGGAACATCTTTAAGCGGATTAAATATGTATAAAACTGCCGCTATTGCAGAGAAAACCGCGATGTACACCATGCGCTTTGTCGTAAAAAATTCTTTTGCCGCGCTTTTAAATTTTTCTGATTTAGTTTGTATAGGTGTGGTTTCGATTTCGTCTTGCTGCATAAAAAAACTCCTTTAAAATAATATAAAGGAGCTGAAAAGACGGTGTTTAAAAAAACATACTTATCTCCTCCGGACTGTACCGTCGGTAAAGGAATTGCACCTTTTCAAGCCGTAAAAATGCGGCCTCGCGGACTTTAACCGCCGGTGGGGAATCGCACCCCGCCCCTAAGTATGTATATATAGTAGCAGATTTTACGAATGGTGTCAAGTATTTGGCTTTCAAATGCGCAAAAATTTTGAAATTAAATCATTATACCCATCTCCGCGAAAGCTTCTGCTTTCCCCGCCGTCATAGTTTCCTTCTGCATTATAAAACCTAACAGCTTGACTTCCTAGAATTTCGATTCTGTTATCCTTATAAAAGAATTTTATACAAATACCGTGCAGTCCGCGTGGGTCGCCAAAAGGATGTACGTAACTCATTTTTGAAAGCTGTATCAGCAATTCGTCTGTTTCCTCAGAGCTGAGTGCCTTTTTCACTATAATATCTTGCATATCCAAATTCTGCGCCCAAACATAATTTCTAACTTCAACAATTTCCACTTTTTCGACGGATTCTTTCATTTCGTCATAATCGTAATACTGCCGACTGCATCCGCTAAAAAAAGCAAATGCTATGAGTATTGCCGCTAAAATTGAAATTTTTTTCATAGTTACGCTTCCTTAAAAATATTTTCTTTCCACCCCTCTGCCTGTCGGCAACCACCCCAAGAGGGGGTTTTTTTGCGTTTACACAAAAAAGTTGTTGCTCAGCCAATTTAGGCGGAAGTTTAGGTACCATAAAACATAGTCGGTGTGTTGGCTGTGCGTGGAATATGCCCAAAAAGTGGACGGCTCGGAACCGACAGGTATAAGGATATTCCAAACGGTAAAGTTTTTCTCGAACGCTTGTCTAAAATAGGTTGCCATAAAAGAGAGGTGCTTTATGCTTTCGTACAGTATGGTTTCTTTAACTTCTAAAAAGCGCGCTTTTACAGCGTCAAAAAATTGCGGGATTTTTAATAAATCAATAAACCACTCGTGCCTGACTGCCGCGTAAAGCCCCGATTCTATTCTGCGCGCTTCGTCTACATTATAGTTCCCTAGTGAAAGGTCGCTATCCCAAATAGGACCCATAAAAATTCTGCGGCTTTCGCCTTGCCCCCGTATTGAAAAATACACGCTGTTGTTGTGCGCGGATGAACCTTTAAAAAACTCTTGAAAAATAATCCAGTCGACAAACGAATTAAGGTCTATATAGCGTAAAACTTGCGCAAAGTCGCCCTCCTGCATAGCCAGTTCTGCCTGTGTGATGTACGCAGTTAAAAAATCGGCGTGGGCAAGCGTCATAGGACTGCCGCTATTGCCAGGAAAATTAATTTCGTACCGTTTGAGTGTGATGTCCATATACGTGATGCCCAAAACCGCGTCGGTGTCGCTTGCGGCGCGCGAATCGCGGTTTAATAAGTATTCGCTTTTTTCGGGGTCTGCGTTATACGTTAGCTCTACCCTACCCGTGTTTTCTTGAATTTGGTCGCAGATTAAATACACGCCTCTGTATTGCCCGTTGAGATATAAATCTACAAACCATGCGTTTGAGGTAAAATCAAAGCCGCTAAGCTGTTTGGCTACATGCAGCGCACCGTAATTGCGCAGCATGGATTTATCAAACGCGTTGGCAAGCAACACCCAACTTCTTGCCCTATAATCCGAATCAAATATACTTCTTTGGTCGTCAAAGCGCAGTCTGAACGGCTGCTTGCCCGAAGTAGTCCACGTGGAGTTGCCGCGTCCGCGAATGCCTGCGGAGATATTGTTAAACATAAAAGCAGGGTGAGAGTTTTCCATTCTTACTGCGGCGGGAACGTATGTGGTGCGGGAGGTTATCGGTATATTAAAGGTATTGATGTGAATAGCGGGAAAGGTGTTGTCTAGGTAAACGGGCAAATCCTGTACCTGCGTCCACGCGCCGTCTGCAAGTGAACGCGGGCGGTATTTTTGGTTTGCCGCTATTCGGTAGTCAATCGCCTTTGCGTCCAGCGCGTTGTTATCGGTATCGGCAAAATCCATGCGCCTTACTGCCCGCTGTTTAGAAACGCCCGACTCCGCGCCAAAGGAAGAATTTCCGCCTAAGTAATCCGTTTCAAAGCCGTCTATATCGCGCTCTGACTCGTTGCCTGCGGCGGCAAGCATATCGACATACCCCAAAGCTTTATTTCCTTGCCCGTCCGTGTTGAAGGGGTTTTTTACCGTTAGCAGCGCGGTGCTTTTTAATAGAACTACCTTTACGCCGCGATTGGTAAAGAAAGCGTCCCATGCTAAATCGTAGGCGGTTAGGGGTACGTGCAAGCCCCCGCCCGTGTTTGTAAAGCGTGTTAAAACAATTAAAAATGAGTGTTTGGGCAGTATTATGCCAGAGAGTTCTAGCTTTTGCCATGCAGCCCCCTCGCCCGAAGCCTGAACGGAAAAGCCGTTTAAATCTACGGCGGCATCGCCTTTATTGTACAGCTCTACAAAAGAGTTTGAAACGGCTTGTTCGTCGTTGCTGCGGCTGCCCATTCCGTATACTTGATTAACGATTAAGCTAAAAGTTTCGGGCGGGTCGTCGGGCGTACCGTCGATAATCTCATCGGGCGGATTAGGGGTTCTTTCCGCAATGCAAGCCACGCCGAATATAAGCATAAACGCTAGCAATGCAAACAATCCTACCGTTAAGCTTTTTATACGTACAGCTTTTTTACTCATTTTCCTCTCCTTGTCGGGCTGAAATGTGTTTAATTTACAAGCGTTTTACGTTTGTGCCGTCGCTCCACAGCCGTTCTAAATTGTAAAAGTCGCGCGTTTCCTGTACTTGAATATGCAAGATTACGCTGCCGTAATCTATCGCTGCCCATTTGGGGTCTAAATCGCGGCGCAGGGGCTCTATGCCAAATTCTTTGGAAAGCTTTTCGTCTACATAGTCGGTAAGCGCGCGCACGGCGGTGCTAGAAAAAACGGACGCGATAACAAAATAATCGGCGATAATGGTTTTGTCTGTAAGGTCTATCAGCGTTACATCTCTTCCCCTTTTTTCGTCTAAATAGCCCGCGATAAGGTTGGCTAAGCAATCGGGGTTGTTTTTGGGGTCGGGGCTTTGGGCGGCTGAGAGGGGCGCAACCGCTTTCGGTGCGGGCGCGGTACGTTTTTGGGGTGCGGGTCTTTTTTGTGCGGGCTTTTGCGGCGCGGGCTTTTGCGGTGCGGGCTTTTGCGGTGCGGGCTTTTGCGGTGCGGACACGGCAAGTTTTTTAGGTGTGTAAAATTCGTGCGCTTGTGTGGTAAGCGGATAAATTTGCGCGCCCTTTTTATTTAGCCGCTCTAAAACTCCGCACAACGCGCTATACATAGCGGCATTTAATTTGGTTTGCGACAGCGTGCGGATTTCGTCTAAGCCCACAAAATTCTTGCGCCCTTGCTCTATAATGTCGGCTAAAAATATGATTTTTGCCAGTTTTGCCATGCGCGGCGCGCCCGTTGTGTGCAAGCGGATAGCGTCAATAATAGATTTTTTGCGGATTTTAAAATACGTTTTTGCAGCCGCCGCGCCGTAAAAAGCATGGCGGACCTTTGCGGGCGCGCTTGCAATTTCTTGCGCTTCGACTATTCCCAACTTGTCTAGCAGTATAGGGCTGGCGTCTTTGGCGATATCGTGCAGCAGCGCGGCGGCAACGGCATCATGCGGATTTGCGTTGTGCAGCTTGGCTAGATGAATGGCCGCGATTGCGGTGCGTCGGCTGTGCGCGATACGCTCTTGCGAAAGGTTAAATATCGGGTAAGCCTCTACTATGCGTTTAAATTCGCTGTATAAGCCTTGTTTTTTGATAAGCTGTGCGGCGGGTTTAGGCAATAAAGAATATTTGCCGAAAGCAACATCTAATCTAGCCTGTGCGCTAGAAGTATGCTGTCCCGTAAAATCCGAAAACGCTAATTTTGCGCCTAATTTAAGCAGCTTACGCACTTGCGGCTCTTTAATAAAAAATCCCGGCCGCCCGATAATATAAAACGTAACCAGTGTTTTAAGTTCGTCAAATCTATGCCATTTGTGCAGCTTAGCAAGCATGTCCGAACCGATTACCCAGTATAGCGGCTGATTAGAAAAAAGGTTTTTAAAATGCTGCGCGGTATCAACCGAATAGCTAACGGCGGAATTGTCCAGCTCGAAACGCGAAATCACAACGTTAGAAAGTTCGGTTAATGCTTTAAGCAGCATGGTAAAGCGCGCCTCGCCCGATGCGGATGCACCGCCCTTTTTAAAGGGCGAAATAAAAGACGGCACTACGATGGTTTTATTAAACCGCTCGGATAATTTTTGTATAATTTCTACGTGCGCGTTTTGCACAGGGTCGAAGCTTCCGCCGAATAGCGCAACTGCGTCTTTGGTTGGTTGTTGCATGGTAATTTTTTCTCCTTATTCTAAAAAATCAAACTCTATATCCATCATGCGGACGGTGTCGCCTTCTTTTGCGCCTGCCTTGCGCAAGGCTTTAAACACGCCCTCGCCTTTAAGTTTGCGCTGAAAGTAGCGCATACTATCGGGATTGTCTAACAGTACGTTGCGTGCAAGTTCGTCTACTAAGCCGCCTAAAATTTCAAACTCGCCCTCGCCCGTTTTGATGATGTCGTAGCCGCTTATGTCGCGCGGCGCGTATTCAAACGGCTCAAATTCAAGCGGACGGGGCGGCGGCAGTGTTTGCAGCTTTTTATAAATTTCGGCAATCAGCTGTTCGGTGCCTTCGGCAATTGCGCCGACAATTTGCAGCGGCTTAACTTTTACGGCTTTTTCAAATTGTTTGATTTGCGATTTGTCTTGTAATAGGTCGCATTTATTAAGCACCACAATTTCGGGAATTTCGCTTAGTTTTTCACAGTAGCCGTTAAGCTCGGCGCGGATAGTGCGGTAATCTTGCACGGGGTCGCGCCCCTCGCTGCCCGAAATATCCACCAAATGCACCAGTAAACGCGTGCGCTCGATGTGGCGCAAAAACTCAAAACCTAGCCCTGCGCCGCTGCTTGCGCCCTCGATAAGGCCGGGAATATCGGCTACGGTAAAAAAATGCTCGTAGTATTGTACAACGCCCAGTACGGGAGAAAGCGTAGTAAAATGGTAGTTGGCGATTTTGGGACGCGCGGCAGAAATCACCGATATCAGCGTAGATTTTCCTACGTTAGGAAAGCCTATCAGCCCCACGTCTGCAATGGTTTTTAATTCTAGCACAACTTCGCGCTGCTGCGTTTTTACGCCGCTTTGCGCAAACGTGGGCGCTTGACGGCGCGACGATTTAAAACGCGCGTTTCCCTTGCCGCCGTAGCCTCCCTTTAACACGGTTACGCTGCTGTCCGCACTAAATAAGTCGGCTAAAATTCCGCCCGTTTCGGCATCGCGTATTACGGTGCCTTGCGGCAACCCGATTACTAAGTTTTTGCCCGATTTTCCGTGACAGTATTTAGAACCGCCGCGCTCGCCGTCTTCGGCTTTAAAGGCTTTGGAGAAACTAAACTCCGACAAATTGGTTTTGCGCTCGTCCGCTGTAAAGATAATGTCGCCGCCCGGCCCGCCGTCGCCGCCGTCCGGCCCGCCGTTGGGGACGTACTTTTCGGTATAAAACGAAACCGCGCCGTCGCCGCCGTTGCCTGCTTTTATTTTGATTTTTATTTTATCTATAAACATACGGCTTTTTTTAAAAACTCCTAAGCTTGAAAGGCGGTGCAGTGCGCGGTTACGGGACAATTTGTACAATCGGGGTTGCGTGCCTTGCAGCAGTAGCGTCCGTGGAAAATTAACACATGATGCGCTTGTGTAAGGCTTTCGGGCAGAAAAACTTTCTCTAAATCCGCCTCTACCGATTTTGGGGTTGTGCCGTTAGAAAGGCCTAATCTGCGGCTTACGCGGAATACGTGCGTATCCACCGCAATGCGCGGCTTATTAAACGCAACGCTTAATACCACGTTTGCCGTTTTGCGCCCTACCCCGCGCAGCTTAACCAGCTGATTAAAGGTATTGGGTACGCGGCCTGCGTGATGCGCAAGAATGTCGGCGGCGCAGGACAATATGCTTTTTGCTTTTTGGCGGTAAAAGCCGCAGGTGTATATCAGCTTTTCTAACGCGTCTTGCCCTAAGCTTAGTATACCCTCGGGCGTATCAGCATGCGCGAACAACTCCTTAGTTACGCGGTTTACGCGCTTATCTGTACATTGCGCCGATAAAATCACCGCTACTAGCAGCTGAAAATCGGAGTTGTAGGTAAGCTCGCAAGCCGCATCGGGATACTTTGCCGAAAGCAAGCCCAGTATGTGCTGCGCCTGTGGGTTGGTCATAGTATAATCATAACACAATTTTCGCGGTTTGTCATGCAAAAGTTTAAATTATTTCAAATTTCAACGTAGATTGAATGCTCTCTGTATGAGGCCTGAGATATACAAAGTATCTGTTTTCCGTATTGAACCTAAAAACGTTAATAATCTGCATATAGGGAAGCATTTCATAACCGTAGCTGTCGAACAACGTATATAAATAGCCCGGCGCGGAGATAACCATATTTATATACGGCGCGGCTACATCGTCTAGCGAAATAGCAAAATAGCTAACGTCCGAAAAAGGCTTTTCTTCACCGGGTTTTATCATTTGATTTATCAAGATTATTTCAAATTCTATGGTTATTTCTTGTTCCGTTAAGTTTTCGATTTCGATATCGCCATGTGTTGTATGAGTAAAACCAATAAGCCTTTCTGCCGACAAATCAGAGGTTTCAATCGAATTATTCCACAAAAAGCTTCCGCCGAAACCGAAATTTGTTTCAGGGTTAAAAGAGTAGTTCATGCATTGAAGATAATAATCGCCCGAACCGGTTACCTTTATATGGTAATAGCTATCGGGTTCGGGCACAAATTCAAAAAACATTTTTTGGCTTACGCTTAGGTTAAAGGCTTTTTTACCGTCTAATTGTTTAAAGGACTCTTTGTCGGTATAGTAGGTATACGTTACTGTCGTCAATCCGAATTGTTCGGGCTCGCTCCACTTTAACGCAAATTTATAGATTTCGCCTTTAATAAGATTTTTAGCGACTGTTACGATGTATTCGTGGGTTATGGTTATATCCTCATCATCTTCGTAAACTTCTTTTTCAAATTCAAAGGATATTGTTTGATGGTTGGTAAACCCGCTAAAAGGCGTCAAAGCTTCCTCGGCCCTAAATGTAAAATCGCCCGTATAGCCCGGGCTAAACGTTATAATTCTGGTTTGATTTTTTCCTATCGGAATGTACTGAAAATTCGTTGAAGATATAGAAGGTATATGCACTTCCGCATTTGGGTTGGCTGAAGTAAAATATTCTATTTCTGTATATTCGGAATCTAAATACCATTCAAGTGTGCTGTGTGCCTTAACCTTAACCGAAAAAACGTCATCTTGCCGCATAAACTGATGCCAGCTAACTCCGTCTAAATTGTAGAAAGATGAATAATCAAAAAAATTATCGGTTACGTTTCGCTCTAAGTGATTGAATCCTCTAAGAAAGGATTTTGTGATAATTATCGTGTAGCCGGACGCATTTTCAACCTTATCCCAAGTAAACCTGTGCCGGCTGAAATCGCCTGCCAAATTACTAGGGGCTGATAATTGGGCAGGCTCGGGCGGTGTTGGCGGTGTGCATGCCGCAAAAACCGCCGCGCATAAAAGCGTTAGCATAATTGTAATTAAGAAAAGCTTGTTTGCCTGTTTACTTGTTTGCTTGTTTGCTCTCATCTCTACGTGTATCATAGTTTTATTGTACACTGTTTTAACGAGAAAATCAAGTAAACTAAGGTAAGTTTTTTAGGTTGTTCGGGTTGGTTGTTTCTTTCCACCCTGTCCGCTGACGCGTCAATGGGTCGTTCGTTCCTCACTCCCCGCTTTGGCTAAAAACACGTTGTGTTTTTGCGGCTAACGCCGCCCGCGTCGCGCCTACAAGAGGGGAATTTTTTTGCGGTCTGTTTTCGTAGGACAAACTTAGCCGAAATTCTCCATTATCCATTATCCATTCTCCATTACTTTTAGCGTTCTATGCGTTTCATTTCGCAGCCGTTGTAGTAGAATAAGCCTAAAAAGGTTTCGTATGCGCATATGTGCAGGGTTTTGCGTGCCGTGTCTATGCAGGATGCGCAAACCTTAACCGAAAGCCCGCAGCCTACGGAAATGATGCGCGGCGTGTTAATCAGCTTTGCGCTTACGCCTAAGCGGTTGATGCGTTCAAAAAAACCTATGCTTTCGTTGCGTGAACGGAAAGAAAAAATATAGTACATCTTAGATATAACTCCTTTTGTGTTAGTTCTTTTAAATTGCGTTTTTTAATTTACTTGCAAGTTCTTAAAATTTATAACGGACGTATACTAGTATTAAATCGCCGTATTTATACATTATATTTTATTTTTCATAAGGTGTGTATTAAGATATGCTATATTTCGACAATGCTGCTACAACGGGCTATAAACCCCTCAGCGTGATAACCTCTATGCAAAACGCGCTGCGTTATCTTTCGGCAAATCCTGGTCGCGGCGGGCATAGCATGAGTGTAAAGTGTGCGCGGCTTATCCATAAAGCCCGAACCGAAACCGCCGCATTTTTAGGGTTAAAGCGCGGGCAGATTGCGTTTAGTTTAAATTGTACGCAGGGTTTAAATTACGCGATTTTAGGCACCGTACAGCATAAGGGGCATGTGGTTACTACCGCGCTTGAACACAACAGTGTAATACGTCCGCTAAAAGAATTAGAACGCGCGGGAAAAATCAGCCTTACGGTGGTAAAGCCCGATATTTTTGGGGTGATTTCAGCCAAAGCCGTGCAAAGCGCGTTTACGGATAAAACGTATTTGGCGGCTGTCAATTATGTATCTAACGTAACGGGCGCCGCCGCGCCTATCAAGCAAATAGGCAGCTTTTGTAAGGCGCGCGGCGTACTGTTTTTGGTAGACGCGGCGCAGTGCGCAGGTTACGGCCGCATTACAATGAGTGAGGACAACATAGATTTATTAGCGTTTGCGCCGCATAAGGGGCTGCACGGGCCGCAGGGCTTAGGCGTATTGGCCGTGCGCGAGGGCATACAAATTCAGCCTACTATTTTGGGCGGCACGGGAACGGAATCCGAAAGCCCGTATCAGCCGCAAGGATTACCTGAATGTCTAGAATCGGGTACGCTGCCCACCCCTGCCATTGCGGGGCTTTTAGCGGCAATAAACTGGACAAAAGAACATATGTCCGACGGTGCGGTAAAGCTGAACGCGCTGGGCGATTATGCACGCGGCGAACTGCAAAAGATTGGCGGCGTAAGGCTGTATAACCCTAAAAACGCGTTTGGCGGCATCGTTTCGTTTAATGTGAAAAATCTGCATTCGGGTGATGTTGCGGATATTTTATCCGAACAGTACGATATTTGTGTGCGCGGAGGATTGCATTGCGCGCCGCTTGCACATGCGCATTTAGGCACGCTTGAACAAGGAATTGTGCGCGCTAGCTTTGGGTTTGACACGCTGCACCCACACGTAGATTTTTTAATCCGCGCCGTAAAAGAGATTGCGGAGTGATTATTAATTTTAAATCCTTAGCCGAAATTCTCCATTTTCCATTTTCCATTATCCATTATTACTAATAGCCGTCGAAGGGGTTGGAGGGGTTATCGGGGGTGTTTGTGGTGTCGGATGTGTTGGATGTGTTGGAGGGTTGGTCGTATTCGCTGCCGAAGGGGTTTAGGCTTTTTGTTCCGAAAAACGGGTCTGCGATTATAATGGTTGGCGGAATAAATTTGCGCTTGGGCTTGCGGTATTTGCTGATTAGTAAAACTAACAATACCGTTGCCGCGCCTAGCAGAATAGCCGTTATATACCATCCTGCCGCGTTGGGGCGGATAAAGCGCACGGTAACAAAATCGTCTTGCGCATCGAAAAGCGCGGGAAAGCTGTATTGGTAATGCCCTTGCCCGCTGCGTTCGCTAAGGCGTTCGTCTGGCTCTACTACCCGAAAGCGCGAATGGGTTGCCCAAACAAAGTTTACGTTTAGGCTGTTGGGGTTGAACATGCCCTCCGGAATCGGAAAGGCTTGTAAAAAGCTTGGCAGGTCTTGGCGGATATACGAAAAGGAAATAACGCCTTGCGCGTTTATAACGGGGTCTTTAAGCGCGTCTTCTAAATCGATTGCCCATCCCCCGTCTACTGCACGCTGTGCGATTTCGGGCAGCGTTAGCGACGCGGGGTTACGCGGGTCGTGCGTGAAAATGGTAGAAACGCGGTAACCGTTATTAAATACATCAAAAACCGAATTGGCAGGCTGCTCGTCATAAAGGCGGCGAAACTCGTTAAACGGGTTGGGCAGCGTATATTCGTAGGTGAAAATAAAGGGGTTGGAGGATACTAAGCGCGGCGCGGGCGCGGCGGCAGGGGTTTGCGTTTCTTCGTTTTCGGATGCTGCCGTTTGCGCTTTGGGGACGGTTTTACGAAACACCATAACGGTGAAATTGGTTTGATATTCGATTTTGCTAAACTCGAAACCGCCCGAATCGCGCGTGGACATTAGTACGCGTAGGTATTCGGTAACCGTCCATGCCTCGCCTTCTTTCCACCGCGCATCGGGCATGATGTTTTGCGGAAACGGGTTATAGCGGGGCTTTACGGTGCCTGCACTTTTGGCGTGGCCGTCTAGCAATTTTTCTTCGTTGACGTGCAAGTTAAGGCGCAGCTCGTAATAGACGTTTTGAGAATCCTCGTGCATGATAAGGTCTGCATGAGAATGGCACGCCGTAAATAGCAGCAGCGCGCATATCGGTAAGATGATAAGTAGGAGTTTTTTTTGCATAGAGGGTTTCCTTTTTTTTTATTGACAATTGACGACTGACGACTGACGAATTTCGGATATTTTTTAATAATATTTTAGCAATAATTTGTCAGTTGTCAGTTGTAAGTTGTAAGTTTTTTAACTCTTCTAGGGCGGAGGTGAATTCGGTGAATGCGGTTTTGTAGGCGGATGCGTCTAATAAGTCTACGCCTGCGTCTTTTAAAATTTCGTAGGGCGACTTGCTTCCGCCCGCGCGCAGAAACGCCTTATACCGCTCTTGCGCGTCGGCTTTATTGCCGCGTATTGCGTTTGCAAGGCTGACCGCGCTAGTTAGCCCCGTTGCATATTGGTATACGTAAAATGCGTTGTAAAAATGCGGAATACGCGCCCATTCTAAGCGGATTTGCTTATCCTGCGTAACATCTGTACCGTAGTATTTTTTGTTTAATGAGGCGTACAGCTTATTAAGCCTGTCTACCGTAAGCGGCGTACCCTCTGCTTCTAGGGCGTGTGCTTGCGCTTCAAACTCGGCAAACATGGTTTGGCGGAACAGCGTGGTGCGGAACATATCTAAATAATACGACAGCAAATATTTTTTGGTATTGATATCTTTGGTTTCGCTAAGCAGATGTTTAAGCAGCAAAACCTCGTTGACGGTGCTAGCTACTTCCGCTACAAAAATAGCGTAATCGTTTTTGGCGTAGGGCTGATATTTGGCTGACTCGTAGCTGTGCACGGCGTGCCCCATTTCGTGCGCTACGGTAAATACGTCGTGCATAAGGGGTTTGTAATTTAACAGCACATACGGGTGCACGCCGTATACGCCGCACGAGTACGCGCCGCTGCGCTTGTTTTGCGTTTCCTCTACGTCTAACCACCTAGAAGTACGCGCCGCGCGCAGCACTTCGGTGTACGCTGCGCCTAGCGGCTTTAAGCCGTCTATGACTAGTTCGTAGGCTTTATCAAACGATACACCTAAGCTTGCCTGCGGAAACAGCGGAACGTGCAAATCGTACATATGCAGTTTTTCGTATCCTAATGTTTTTTTGCGGAACGCCATGTACTCGTGCAAGGCGGGCAAAAAGGCGGAAACTTGGGTAAGCAGCGTATCGTATACGGCGGCGGGAACATCGTTTTGTTTAAGTGATTTTTCTAAGGCGGAATTGTATCCGCGCACCTGTGCTAAAAAGTTATCTTTGTTAACAGAGGCGGCAAAATTCGCCCCTGCCGTATGCACCACCGCGCCTACCGCCTTGTACATTCCGCTAAACGCGCGCTTGCGTAAATCGCGGTTTTCGCTTTGCAACCACAGGCTATACTTACCGTGCGTCATTTTTTGCGGCTTTCCGTCTGCGTTGATGTTGGGAAACGGCATGTCTACGTTGTCTAATTGAGTAAAGATTTCGCGGAACGCGCCGATGGTTTTGCCTGCAAGTGCCAGCACGCGCTCTTCGCCTTCGCTTAATATATGCTTTTTTTGGGCTAATATGTTTTTTAGCTGATAATCGTACATCGAAAAATCGGGGTCGGCTATATAGCCCTCTAATACGCTGTCGGGTTGGGCGGAGAGTTCGGGCACGATATACGCCGAATACGCGCTAAAAGAAACATAGAGGGTTTCGACGCGTGATTTCATGGCGGCGGCTTCGGAAAGCGCAAGGTTTTCGTCCTTGTACAGCATGGCATAACAGTATAGCTTTTCTAGCCGCTTAGACAAATCGTCGGATAAAGCAAAGCATTTTAGCAGCGTTTCGCCACAGGAAAGCCGTCCTTTAAATTGTAAGATTCCTACGATATCCTTATTTAATACGGCTAAATTGCGCTCCCAATCGGCGTCGTTTAAAAATATATCCGCGCGCCGCCATTTGTATTCTTCTTTTACTTCACTGCGTTTCATAATTGATTACTCCTTTTATTGTTGGCTTTCCACCCCGTCCGATTTTGTAGGCTGTGCTTTTCTTTCCACCCCGTCCGCTAACGCGTCCACCCCTCAAGAGGGGAATTTTTTAACGGCTAATTTCTTAACGACAATCAATGAGGGGAATTTTTATTCGGATATTTTATTTAAATCTTTGCCGACATTCTCCATTTTCCATTTTTCCATTCTCAATTTCTATAACTGTGCAACGGGGCGGGGATTCTGCCGCCGCGCTGGATAAAGGCGTCGCTTTTTGCGCTGTGCGCCGCCATGACGGGCGCGGTGCCTAAAAGTCCGCCGAACTCTGCCTCGTCCCCTACGGTTTTGCCTGGCACGGGAATAATGCGCACGGCGGTAGTTTTATGGTTGACCATGCCGATAGCGCACTCGTCCGCGATAATCGCCGATATCGTTGCGGCGGACGTGTCGCCCGGCACCGCCAGCATATCCAGCCCTACCGAACATACGCTAGTCATGGCCTCTAACTTGTCTATGGTGATTGCGCCCGCGCGTACCGCGTTGATAAAGCCTGCGTCCTCCGATACGGGGATAAACGCGCCGCTTAATCCTCCTACGGCGGGGCTTGCCATAACGCCGCCCTTTTTTACCGCGTCGTTTAAAAGCGCAAGCGCGGCGGTTGTGCCGTGCGTGCCTACGCGCTCTAAGCCCATTGCCTCTAAAATATGCGCAACGGAATCGCCTAATTTGGGCGTAGGCGCAAGCGAAAGGTCTACAATGCCGAACTGCACGCCTAAGCGTTTGGCTGCCTCCGCGCCGATTAAACTGCCCGCGCGGGTAATTTTAAACGCCGTGCGCTTAATGGCCTCTGCTAGGGCGGCGAAATCTGCATGCGGCAGATTTCTAACCGTTTTTTCTACTACGCCCGGCCCTGAAACGCCTACGTTGAGGGCGGCGTCCGCCTCGCCTGTTCCTGTAAACGCGCCCGCCATAAAAGGGTTGTCGGGGACGGCGTTGCAAAACACTACGAATTTGGCGCAGGCTATGCCGTTTTGCTTTTTAGTACTTTCGGCTAACTGCTTAATCATAGCTCCCGCGCGGACTACGGCGTCCATGTTAATGCCTGCGCGGGTGGAGGCTACATTGACAGAGGAACATACCTTTTCGGTAGACGAAATTGCCTCTGCCACCGAATGTAAAAAGGCGTCCTCTGCGGGGGTTATGCCCTTTTCGATTAAAGCGGAATAGCCGCCGATAAAATCTATGCCGATTTCCTTTGCCGCTTTGTCCAAAGCACGGGCGATTTCGATAAAGCCTCCGCTTGCCGCGCCGATTAAACTGACAGGCGTTACGGCTACGCGCTTATTGACAATCGGAACGCCGTATTCCGCCGCTAGGATATTACCCGTTTCTACAAGCTTTCCTGCCGTTTTGACAATTTTATGATACACCTTATCGGCGCACTTTTTTTTGTCGTCGGAGATGCAGTCAAAAAGCGACAGCGACAACGTAAGCGTGCGCACGTCCAAATTTTGGTCTTTAATCATTTCTACGGTTTCAAATATTTCGTTTTTGGTAAGCATGTCTTTCTCCGAATGTTTTTCTTTCCACCCCGTCCGCGTAGGCGTAGGCGGCTTAGATGACGTGTTGGACGTGCAACAGTTGGCTTTTTTACGACTGCCGCGTACCCGATATGTACGCAAAGAAGTAAAAAAGACAAGCGTAGCGCGTACAACGCGTTAGATAAGCCGCCTAAATGCGGTGCATGGCGTTGAATATATCCTCATGCTGCACGCGGATATCTACGCCGATGCTTTTGGCTAGGGCTTCCATGCGTTTTACAATTTCTAAAAGCCCTGTTTTTTTGCTTTCTATCATCATCAGCATTACAAAATACTCGCGCATAATGGTTTGGCTGATGTCCTCTACGTTTACCGCCATAGCCGCTAGTTCGCCCGTTACGGCTGCGATAATGCCCGTTTTATCCTTTCCTATTACGGTTACAATGGCTCTCATGCTGTTTCGTCCTCCTCGTCTTGCGCGTCTTTTTTAGGTAACTGGGCAAACATTTCCGTCATGGTGGGGTTGCCCTTTGTAAGGCGTTTGATGGTAAGCTTTTCTGCCTTTTCGTTGGCAATGCGCAAATTTTTATCGGAGGACTGCAACGCGTCGCGCACCTTTTCTAAATGCTTAATCGTGGTGTTGATTTCCTCGATAGCCGTGTTGAATTTTCGGCTTGCCAAACTATAATTATACGAAAAATCCTCTTTAAATTTATTCATGCTGTTTTCGAAATTTGCGATGTCTATGTTTTGATTTCTAAAAAGCGCAAGCTCGGCTTTATGCTGAACGGTGTTGAGGGCAGCGTTTCTAAGCAGCGTTATCATGGGGATAAAGCATTGCGGGCGCACAACGTACATTTTGGGATAACGGAAAGAAACGTCCGCTATGCCTGCGTTGTAAAAATCGTTTTGCGGCTCTAACAGCGAAACCAACACGGCGTATTCGCAGTTTTTTTCGGTGCGGTCTTTATGCAGCTTGTCTAAAAAGTCGTCGTTTTTTTTCTTGAAAGCGGATTGCTCTTCTTGGTTTTTCATCTCGAACATAATAGAGATTATTTCTACGCCGTCGTCGTTTAGCTCGCGGTAAATGTAATCGCCCTTGCTGCCGCTTTTGGCGTCGTTGTCTTTGCCGAACTGCGCAGACGGAAACGCCGCGCTGCGGATTTTGTTAAACTCGATTTCGCAGTGCTGTTCTAACGACTCGCCCACCAGCTTGGTGGTTTGCTGTAATTTCATATCTTTATATAAATCTATGGCTTTATCTTTTAGGCTTAACTCGTAGGCGTGCTGTTCTTTAAGCACGCGCTCGCCGCGCTCCTTATCGGTTTTTGTGGTTTCTAACTCTACTTTAAGCGCGCCGACTTGCTCTTTAATGTGCGCGGTGGCTTTTTCTACCGCTAATTCCTTTTCGGATACGGTTTTGGCAATTACGGCGTTAAGCTGCGAAATCAGGGCGTCCTTTTCGGTAAGCGACGCTTGCATTTTATCTTTAAGCTGCGTTTGCGCGTCTAAGACGGCGGTTTTTTTTACCGCGTCCCACAGCTTTTCTTTTTCGGACAGTGCCTGCGCAAACGTTTCGTCGCGCACCTGCTTTACAATATCGGCAAAGCCCGCCTCGTCCGCTTTAAAGACCTTGTTGCAGGAAGGGCATTTAATTTCGTTCATTGCTTCCTCTACTAAAATAAAATTTTTGGGCATTTTGGGTTGAGTTTTTTTAAAGCTTATGGTATGATAGAATAACTCTCGGCTTTAAGTGTACCACATTTAAAAAAAAACCGCAAGAAAAAAAAGGTGTTATGGGATTTATCCGTTTTAACAAGGCACTGAACGAACAGCGCAAAATTGTATTGGATACGGCGTTTATTTTAGAGGACATGCCGTATGCGCCAGAGGGCTACGCCAAAGTTTATTTGGCGGGGTTGGCTTTTGCAAGCTCGTTTGATAATGAGTTAGAGGGCATTGCGCTGGCGTTGAACATCAGCATGCAAGAGGTTATGAATGCGTATGCGTACTGGCAGTCGCAAGAGCTTGTGCAGCTTACGTTAGACCCGCCTTCGGTGGAATATGCCGCGTATGTGCCGCGTTCTAAGCGCGTGCCGAAATTTGATAAGGCTAAGTATAAGACGTTTAACGACCAACTGCATTTAATGCTGAAAGACCGTCAGATTTTGCCTAATGAATACAACGAATATTATACGGTTATGGAGTTAGACGGCGTAGAAACCGAAGCCATGTTAATTATTATCGCTTATTGCGTGCGTCAAAAGGGCGAAAGCGTGCGTCATCCCTACATTACCACCGTAGCGCGTAATTTGGCGGCGCAAGGTTACCGCACGTATGAACGCGTCAACGAACACTTATCCGAATTAGAGTTGCTTTACGATAAGGATTTAAAGGCTGTGTTAAAGGCGTTGCGGCTTAAACGCAAGGCCGACTACACCGACAAGCGTTATGTATTAAAGTGGCAAAAGGAGTTAGGCTTTCCTATCGAAACGATTGTTTCGGCGGCGGGGCGCGTAGAATACGGCGGTGTACAGGGCTTAGACAAGCTGCTTATCCGTTATTACGAAAATCGTATTTTTACGGTAGCGGAGGTAGAGGCGTTTGAACAAAAGCGCGATGCGCTGTACGCGCTTACGGGCAAATTGGCGCAGCTGTTGGGTTCGCGCTTAGAACGCTACGACAGCTACGCCGAAACGTATGTTGCGCCGTGGTTGGATTTAGGGTTTAGCGAAAGCGCGTTAAAGCTAATAGCGGAGGTTTGTTTCAGCCGCCCCAAATACGGAATGACGAAGTTTGAAAGCATGAATCAAGAGGTTGCGCGTTTGGCTAGGCTTGGCAAAATTCAAGCGGCCGATATTAAGGCGTTATTGCTTAAAGAAAGCGCGGCGGTAAAAAGCGGCGCGTCGGGCGGTGCGGGCGCGTCGGGCAGTGCGGTACAAGATACGGTAGTAGCGCGTGAGGGCAATCCTAATTTTGTAAGCCGCGCCTTAACGGCGGAGGAATTAAACGCTATGTTTGAGAGGCTAAGCGACGATGAGTTATAAAAATTCTGTCAACTTTATAGTGCAAAGACGCAAAGCCGAACAAGACGCGGCAAGCGTTATCTTTAACGACGCCTTGCAACAAAATCCCGCGCTGTTAGAGGTTGAGTCCGCGCTGCGGGGCATCATTTTAGCGGAGGCAAAGGACGAAAAAATCAATCAAAAAACGCGCACTGCCCTACTTGCGGAAAAAACCGCGCTGTTAAAAAAGGCGGGCATAACCGAAAATATGCTTAATCCCCCGCCGCACTGCGCGGTGTGCCGCGATACGGCCTATGTAGGTGCAAAATTATGCGATTGTGTAAAGACGCTTGCGCTGAATAAGCCCGACAACGTAGAAATTCCGCTGTTGGCATTTTCGGATATAGATTTTTCGCGTTTTGACCCTGCCCACCGCGAACGCAACCAAACGGTGTACGAAAGCGTGCAAAAAATCTGCGCTAAGTATCCCCTTAACAAACGGCGCGTAATCATTATTTCGGGCAATACGGGTACGGGCAAAACGCTGTTGGCGGGCTGTGCGGCGGATTGTATGCTGTCGCGGGGCTTTGCGGTAACGGCGGTTACGGCGTTTGGGTTTGTAAACCGCGCTTTGCAATACCACACCACCTTTAACGAAGAAAAGCTGGCGCATTTAGAACCCTTAACCGACAGCGATTTATTAGTTATTGACGATTTAGGCACGGAAAGCTTTTTAAAAAACATCACGCACGAATATCTGTATTCGGTACTGAATGAACGCATAAATTCGGGAAAGCTGACCTTAATAACGTCTAACCTTTCGCGTGAAGGAATTTTAGCGCGTTACGGCGAGCGTATTTTTTCGCGTCTGTACGATAAAAATATAGGGTATGCAAGTATTTTAAACGGCGCGGATTTGCGCAGCGGAACACCTACATGAAAATAATCGACACACATGTTCATACGGATTTTTCGTCCGACGGCGTAGAAAAAGCAGAGGATATGATACGCGCCGCTATTCGCAAGGGCATTCAATACATTGCCTTTACCGACCATTTAGATTTAGGGCGGGACGGCTGCGCGTCGGAACGTATGCGCGATTTAAAGGCGGTGCTAAACTGCTTTTGCACCTACAAGGCGCGCTATGCGGGACAAATTGAAATTGCGGCAGGCGTAGAGGTAGGCTTTGCCCCCGAACATGAAGCTAAGCTTACCGCCTTGTTAGACGGGCTGAACTTTGATTATGTAATCAATTCTATCCACGATGTAAACGGGCAGGATTGCTACCGCATGGAGTTTTATAAAAACAAAACTAAGCAGCAAGCCTTTACCGAATATTTTGACGCCGTGTTGCAAAGCTTAGACGCGTCGTTTACCTACCACGCGCTGGGGCATTTATGCTATGTAGAACGCGTTGCGCCTTATCCCGACAGGCGCGCCTGTTACAATCAATTTGCGGACATCTTAGATAAAATCTTAAATAAGCTGATTAAAAAGGGTAAGCTTTTAGAGCTTAATTCTTCGATTCGTCCGCAGTTATCCGAAAGTTTAACGGCGGATTGCGGTACGCTGCGCACCAAAGCCCCTGCGGTTTGCTTGCCCGGCGCGGACATTTTAGCGCGGTATAAGCAGTTGGGCGGCACGCGCGTTACGTTTGGTTCGGACGCGCACCAAATCCCCCGCCTACTGGATAAGTACGACGCGGTAACCGATTTATGTAAGCAGCTAGGCTTTTCGGGCTTTACGTATATCAGCAGCGGCAAAGAAAAGCTAGCGGCGTTTTAGGGGTTGACAAATATAATTGACAACTTACAACTTACAACTGACGAATTTCGGCTAAAATAATTATATAAAATAAACAGCAATAATTTGTCAATTGTCAGTTGTAAGTTGTAAGTTTATAAACTCTTGCAAATCCGCTAGGCTGCGCGCTGTGTAGGCTTGTTTGCGGGTTTGCTTGCAGCGGATGTTTAGGGGCGGTAAAAGCCCGAAGTTGGCGTTCATCGGCTGAAAATTCGGGTTTTGGGCGGTTAGGTAGCGTGTGAGTGCGCCCATAAGAGAGGTTTCGGGTAAATCGGGCAGCTGTCCGCCGCGTAAGGTATCTAGGGCGTATACGCCTGCGGTTAGGCCGCTTGCCGCGCTTTCTAGGTAGCCCTCTACGCCCGAAAGCTGCCCCGCTATAAACAGGTTGGGGATTTTTTTTACTTGATAGCGGCGGTTGAGTACGTTGGGAGCGTTGATAAAGGTGTTGCGGTGCATTACGCCGTAGCGCAGAAATTCGGCGGCGTGCAGGGCGGGTATCATAGAGAAAACGCGCTTTTGCTCGTTAAATTTTAGGTTGGTTTGAAAACCCACCATATTGTACATATCCCCTGCCGCGTTTTCTTTGCGCAGCTGCACTACGGCATAGGGACGCTTGTTTGTAAGAGGGTCGGTTAAGCCGACGGGCTTTAACGGGCCGAAGCGCAGCGTGTCGCGCCCTCTTGCCGCTAATACCTCTACGGGCATACAGCCCTCGAAAAATGCGTTTTTTTCGAAGTCTTTTTGCAGTACGGTTTCGGCGGAGGTTAAGGCGGAGATAAAGGCGTAGTATTCGTCCTGTGTAAGCGGACAATTTATATAATCCCCTTGTGCGCCTTGCACTTCGCCTTTTCCGTAGCGGTTGCCAAAAAATGCCGCGTTTGTGTCTATGCTTTCGGCGGCGATAATCGGCGCGGCGGCATCGTAAAACGAAAGGCCTCCCTCTGCACAATCGCGCAACTCGTCTGCAAGTGTTCCTAGTGTAAGTGGCCCTGTGGCAATAATGGTTAGCGCGTTTTTATCTAAGTTTGCAGTCGTTTGGCAAATAATTTGAATGTTAGGGTTTTTTTTGATTTGCTTGGTTACCGCCGCGCTGAATTGCGTTCGGTCTACGGCTAACGCGCCGCCCGCAGGAATTTTAGCGGCCGCAGCGCAACGCAAAATTAAGCTGTCAAACAGCTGCATTTCGGCTTTTAACAAGCCTTGCGAAGTAGAAGGGTCTTGCGATTTAAGCGAATTAGAACATACTAATTCTGCAAAATCCGCCGAACTGTGCGCCGCGCTTTTTTGCTTAGGCTTAGCCTCGTACAGCTTAACGGGTACGCCGCGCTTAGCGATTTGGTACGCCGCCTCACAGCCCGCAAGACCCGCGCCGATTACGTTGATGTGCTTGTGTTGCATATCTAGCCTTTAACGTAACATATCGCTTACAAGTTGTCAAGTAATGATTTGTTTGCTATAAAAAATATTTTCCATTTTCCATTCTCCATTCTTATAACTCTTCTAAAAAGTCAAAGGATAGTAGGCCGTGTCCTGCGCTTTCGCGTGGGAGGGCGGGCATTTTTTGGGCGGTTTTTAGTAGAATTTCTTTTACGCGGTTGGGCGAAAAGTCGGGGCGTTTGCTAAGTATCAAGGCGGCGGCTCCCGCCGTAATGGGCGCGGCCATAGAGGTGCCTGTATGTGTTTCGTAATCGTCCGTTACGCCACAGGCGGTTATGTTAGACGCGGGCGCAACAAGGTCTGGCTTAGTAAAGCCCGCGCACAGTCCGCGTGAGGAAAACTCGGCAACTTCTGCGCCCGATTTAGTAAGGTGCGCGCCGCCCACCGTTATAATAGACGAATTGCAGCCCGGCGAACGGACGGTATCGGGCTTTGGACCGTCGTTGCCCGCGCTGGCTACTACCGTTATGCCCTTGCGCCACAGTGCCTCCGCGCCTGCCGAAAGCGGGTCTAGCCCGTCTTGTACCGGCTGTGAACCGAACGATGCGCACAATACCTTGATGTTGTGTTTGGCGGCGTTATCGTACAGCCATTGCATCGCCTCTAAAATAACAAACGCGCCGCCCTCGCCGCTTGCGCCTATTGCTTTAAGAGCGAAAAGACGGCTTTTAGGCGCGATGCCCGAAAAGCGTCCGCCGCTGGCTAAGCCGTTTCCGCACAAAATAGAGGCTACGGCTGTTCCGTGCCCGTTATCGTCGTAGGGTAAAGTCCGCCCCGCAATAAAGTCGCGAAAATAAATGCGGGGCGCGGGCATCATAAAATCTACGTGCGGACGCACGCCCGTATCGATTACCGCAACGCCTATTCCCCCGCCGTAAAGGGACGCTTTTTGCGCGGTTTCTACCCCTAGTACGGCTTTTGTTTTATGTAAGCACGTGGTTACCGTAGTGTGCGGCGCGACTGCTTTTACGCACGGCAGTTTTTTTAAATCGTCTAATTTATGTACAAAAACCCGCGCGCCGAACGCGCCGATAAACGGGTACGCGCCCACAATCGACGCCAAATGCGGCGTTAAGCAGCTGCGCGCGCTTTGGATAGAATCTACAAAAATGACGCATTGGGTTTCGCCTGTTTCGTTTGCCGCAAGCCGTACAATAGAAGCATTATTTTCCATAATAAAAGCCTTAATCCGCTTCGGAGTTAATCACTTTTATAATGTTTTGCAGCTTTTCGCGCTGTGCCTCGCCTAAATGCGGCTTTAACATATTGATGTAGCCTTCCATTTGGGCGGGATTGTACGTGCCGTTTTTCTTAGAACCGCGAATTTGGCTGAGTAAGCTTTCGATTAAAGCATCCTCGCTCATATGCCCGTATTTTTGCATAGCGTCCGAAAAGCCTTGACTTTCCTTAACCGCATCGGGGATATCCCGCTTATTAAAATTGCGCAATTGTTTCATAATATGGTTGCCTCCGGTTACTATTATAGATATGCCGGCATATACATAATAGTGAACCCAAAAAACAACTGGTACATAAAAAATCATTAAACTACCGCAAGTAGCACAAAAAAGGAGGGCTTGAACTTTGGATTTAACCAGTGTACTGCCGCTATTGATGCAACAAAAGGGCGGAAAAATGAACGACCGCACCGCAGAACTTTTACAGGCTTTTTCATCTATGCGGCAAGGCGCGGAAACGGCGCAGCCAAACGCTGCGGGCGGGATTATGGATATGCTGACAAAAAACGGCGCAAAGCCGCAGGGCGATGCACAAAGCCCTGCGGCGCTGTTGCAAATGCTTGCGCCTAATCAAAATCTAAGCCCGCAATTAAATTTGGTTAATTTGCTTTCTACTATGGGCAAAAACGGTCGCAGCACAAAAAAGCCTTACGGACTTGCGCCCGTAAAGGCCTTTATTCCCGATTTGTTTTTAGGACGTCTGGTAAAATTTTTTGGCTGAACTTAAACTTTAATATGCGACGGCGCGTCTAATATATCTAAAATAACGCGCACACGCTGACGCAAAAGACTTTTGCCGATGGCGTTGTCTGTACCGTATAAGCCGCTTTCGTAGCTGCCTGCCGCACGCTCGGTTAAGATAAAGCCTTCTATTACCGTATTGCGGCCGTAATGGGTTATTTTAATGCGCATTTTTCCTAGCGCGTAATGTTCTTCATTTTTGTATGTTGTTTTTTTAAACTTGATGTACTCAAGGTAACGTTTTAGCGCAAAGAGGGTTTCTTCGTCTGCATCCGTTAAAAACTCAAACCGCGCACGCGTAAATTTTCCGCTTGCGTAATACTTTTTTGCGGCGGCATCCGCAATATATAGCGGTATAATTAAAATAACCACCGTTGCAAACACGGCAAGGCCTGCTACTAATAAGTACAGCGGAACGCCGTTAAACGACATTTGCGGAATATCAAAAAAATCAAAAATACCGCTCATAATAATAAGCGTTGCCCCGATTGGAAGCATGATTACATACAAGCAGAAGTATGCAACTCCTGCATTGAAACGCTTTAAACGGCGGTCGGGATTGCCTAGCTTATCGTAGCGTACCTCTGACATTGAAGGTTGAGGCGTCAGTACTCCGCTGCCTTGGATACGGCACGCTATTTTGTAAAGCGTGCGGTTTAAGCGTCTGTCGTATACATAAAATTCTCCGAATAGTTCTAGCGTGCTGCTTATTTTTTGCATGGTGCGTTCATATTTAGCAGAGTTCGGGCAGCAATACGGTTTAACCAACGCGTAGTACACTGCCCTCCGCGTTTTTCCGAATTTCAGTATACGGCACTCTTCTACCCCTGCGTCTTGAAGGGCTTTTGAAAGCTTTTCAACCGTTTCGGCAGGAAAATCATGCTTTTCGACATCGCGGTAACCGCGCAAAGCGGTTTGTTTCATAAACGTATATAGCTCGTCCGCTTTTTCATCCGACCATGCGCGCAGTGCCTCACGGCGGGCACTGAGCGCTTGACGCAGCAAGTACTTAGACATGATTTCAATGCCGCTTTCTGCATATTGAAGATTTATATCTACGGCTTTTTGTATGTAATCAAGCCCGTCATCATCGAATTTATCGCACAAAATTACGCCTTTTGTATACAGCGCAAAGCTGACGCGCGGATTAGCGTCTAATATTTGTTGTACAATTTTTAAACAATCTTCATATCTGCACAGTGAAAAATACGCTTCCGCTACCTCGCGCAAGCTGTCGGCCTCGCCGCTTTCTTCGAAATGCTGTATAACTTTAAGCGGCATTACGTAATTTATCTGACGTATTTCAGTCCAATCTGCGTAATCTATGCCCGCAAGCTGCGCGGCATAGGTGTAGGCGGCTTTTGATTGTGATAAGGCTTCTTCGTTAAGATTGGCAAAATCTATATGAAAATCTGCAATATTTAAATTTTTCATGCGCTCGCTGCATGCAGGGTGCGAACCGAATCGCCAAGGCAGCTCTTGGCGGCACATCTTGCGCCACATTTCGCCGTGCACAGCATACGCTTCTAAAAAATTATTAAATATTAGTTGATAAATACATGACGGGGGCTTTTCGCTTTCGTAAACCGACTGACTGTCTAGCGCGTCTAGGTAATAATCGTACAGTGTAAGCTTTGCCATAGCGTTAATAAATTGTTGTGCCAAACCTTTTTCTGCAACTATGCGGTCTGCCGCCTCTTCGCTTTGCTTTGAACTAACTGCTATGTATCGGCTTGCTTTATCCACAAAAACCCCGAACAGCTGCCCTGCAAATAATCGGGTTATCGATACCTTTATTTCGGCTAAGTTATCTAATCTTGCCGCATGGTTTCTGATAGTATGGTCGCCGTGCAGAACATGGGCAAATTCATGCAGCATTACCGTCGTTAATTCGGTTTCGTTTAATAAGCGCAAGATATCTTTACCTATAAAAATGGATATTTTTTCGCGGCGCACGCTTATGGAAACACTAGGCGCGTTTTCTAAATACACGCTGTAAGGCAAGTTGCAGCTAACCATGCTTGCCGCTTTACGAATACTGCGGTGCAGCATAGCAAATTTATTAGGGTACAAAAGCCCTTGTATGGGGGCAGCGGGTTTAGGAAGTAAATGATAGATGATATACCCGATTAAACAACTAGAAAGTGCTATCACGATAACCATTACCGCTACGGAGTCAATAAAAATCCATGCCCCTATCAGCAAAAATATCGGCGCGGCAAACATTAAAAAAATAACCGCGTAACACAGCATCGCAAACAAATTGATTTTAACTTCTTTGCTTGCAAAATTTTTGGTTTCTTCCCGCTCGCGCAGTAAATCTTTACGCATTTTATCTAGTTGGCTTTTTTTAACGCTTGAACGTCTGCAAAAATATAAAATCGTATTGCTTAGCGGCAGTGCGATAATAAGCGCAAAGCCGATTGAGGTAAAAACCAAAGCGACAGTGCGGTGCAATTCTAACCGTGAACCTGCATAAATTGCGGGCAATGCCAAAATAAGCGTAAGGATAAGTGCTATAATATATCTTAAGTTTGTTTTCATTTGAACCTCTGAATTCTCTTGTACATTAGATTTTCTTTAAGGCTTGGGTTAGGTCTTCTAGGATGTCGTCTGCCGCTTCGATGCCGCAGCTTAGGCGGATAGTGCCTGCGCTGATGCCTGCGGCTTTTAGCAGCTCGTCGGAAAGCTGACGGTGGGTAGAGCTTGCGGGGTGCAGTACGCCCGTGCGCGCGTCTGCAACGTGTACGACAATCGCGGCAAGCTTTAAGGCGTTCATAAACTTAACGGCGCGTTCGCGCGTTTTTAAATCAAACGTTACCACGCCGCTGCCCTGTCCGCCTAAATATTTTTTGCAGCGTGCAAAGTCGGGGTCTTGCGGTAAGGCGGGATATTTAACGGATTCGGTTTTTCCGCTTGCCGCTAACAGCTTTGCCGCCGATAGCGCGTTTTGACTGTGGCGCGGCATTCTTAAATGCAGTGTTTCCATGCCCAGATTAACTAAAAAGGCGTTCATGGGTGCGGGCGCAGGGCCTAAATCGCGCATAAGCTGTACGCGTGCTTTTACGCAAAACGGACAATCCTTAAAATCGCGCGTGTATACCGTGCCGTGATAGCTTTGATCTGCTTGGGTGAAGTCGGGAAATTTGCCGCTTGCGTAATTAAACTTGCCGCTTTCCACCACAAAGCCGCCTAAGGATACAGCGTGCCCGTCTAGGTATTTACTGGACGAATGAACCACGATATCCGCGCCGAACTCAAACGGACGGCACAGCACGGGCGTAGCGAATGTGGAGTCTACAATCAGCGGAATACCGTGCTTGTGCGCTACGTCCGCAAGCCCCGTTAAGTCGGCAACCGTCAACGCGGGGTTTGCCAGTGTTTCGCAAAATACGGCTTTTGTGTTGGGCATAATAGCCGTTTCTACCGCGCTTAAATCGGCAGGGTTGACAAACGAAAAATCTATGCCGAATTTTTTAAGCGTAACGCCGAACAGGTTGGTGGTGCCGCCGTAAATTTCGGCGGACGATACAATATGGTCGCCCGCCTTTGCTAAATTCATAATCGCCAGCATGCTTGCGCTTTGTCCCGACGCGGTAAAAATTGCCGCCGTGCCGCCCTCTAACGCCGATAGCTTTTGCTCGGCGCAGGCGGCGGTAGGATTTGCAAGGCGCGTATAAAAATAGCCCGCCGCTTTTAGGTCGAACAAATCGCCTACCGCTTCGGTTGTATCGTATTTAAAGGTTGTGCTTTGCACAATCGGCGGCACGCGCGGCTCGCCGTTTTTAGGCGCGTATCCGCTTTGTACACATTGGGTATCAATCTTCATAAGATGTTTTCTCCTGAAATTGTTTTTATTTATTTATTTTCCATTTTATCGGGAATTGAAAGCAGACGACTTTTATTAACGGCTATGCTGCTAAGCGTTTCCAGTTGTTTTTTTGCCATTTTGTTTAGCTGCACAAGCCTTTCACTTTGAGGTATAGCTTGCTCTATCAATACGGCATTATAGCTTTCTAGGTTAGCTAATACAAGTAACTGCTCTACATTTGCCCAGTCGCGCATATTGCCTTTTTTATCGGAGTTTTCTTTTATCCAGTCCGATGAGGTTTTGCCAAACAATGCTACATTCAACAAATCTGCCTCGCTTGCATAGGTTATAGAGATTTGTGCCGCCGTCAAGGTCGGAACTATTAAATTTTCTTTGATTGCGTCCGTATGTATACGGTAATTAACCCTTGCAAGTTCCCGCTTCGCCGTCCATTCTAACAATTGCTGTTCTTTTTGTTTTAATCGCTGAAATTCTTTTATAAGATATAACTCAAACTCAACCGATAGCCAGCTTGCAAATTTGAATGCTATATCCTTGTGTGCAAGTGTGTCTGCGTACCTTCCCATGCTTGTTTTTATCCCTATTGCATGTACAGTTTCTATCCATCTTTTAGGTGTAAGAACAAAACCGTTTCGCCCAGCCTCTTTGTCAACTCCCTCATAATTGAGGGAGTTGAAGTTAGGGTTGTATAACTTTTCCCAAACGCCAAGAAATTCGACGGTATGTCGATTACGCATCCAATTTCCAATCACATCGCTAGGATATTCCGCCTCTTTGTAGCGGGCTATGTCCGTTAGCGAAATATATTCCTCTTCTTCAATCCGTCTGTAACTGATTTCAATGCCTTTAACGGTTGTTTGTTTTTTGCCCTTCATTTGCTACCTCTAATTTTTTAAGACAATTTTTACGTGCTCTTTTTTGCCTTTGTGCAGAATGAATTCTTTTTTGTCGGTAAAGGCGGAAACGGTTTGGTCTAAGGAGGCAACCTTTGTATCGTTGATGCGCACGCCGCCGCCCTCGATTAGACGGCGCGCATCGGATTTGGATTTTGCTAAGCCCGAAAGCGTAAGCACGTCTATGATAAGCGTGTCGGCAGCAGCCGCAATTTCTAGTGCGGACATAGCTGCCGAATCGCCCGAAAACGCCGCTAAGGCTTGTTTTTGCGCGGCATTTGCCGCCTCCTCGCCGTGAACCAGCTTAGTGATTTCGTATGCAAGACGCTTTTTAGCCTCGTTCATACGCTCGTCTTTAAATTTACACAGCTGTTTAATCTCGTCTAAATCCATAAACGTAAGCAGCTTAAAGCATTCCTCCGTTTTTACGTCCTCTACCGAACGGAAGTATTGATAAAACTCATACGGGGAGGTTTTTTGCGCGTCTAGCCACAGCGCGCCCTTTTGCGTTTTGCCCATTTTGGTGCCGTCGGAGGTTTCTAGCAATGTAAAGGTTACGGCGTAGGCATCTTGCCCTGTTTTGCGGCGAATCAAATCCGCGCCCGCTAAAATGTTGCTCCATTGGTCGTTGCCGCCCATTTGCAGCTTTGCGCCGTAGCGTTGGTTAAGCACTAAAAAGTCGTACGCTTGCATCAGCATATAGTTGAATTCTAAAAAGTTTAAGCCGCGCTCGTACCTAGTTTTAAAGCAGTCGGCCGAAAGCATTTTATTCACCGAAAAATTAACGCCTATATCGCGCAGAAACTCTACATAGTTTAAATTTAACAGCCAGTCGGCGTTGTTAGGCATTACTGCCGCCGCCTCGCCCTCGAAACTGAAAAACCCCGACATTTGCTTTTTAAAAGCCTCGCCGTTTTGTTGGATTGTTTCGCGGCTAAGCATACTGCGCATATCCGAACGGGCGGAGGGGTCGCCTATCATAGTAGTACCGCCGCCGATAAGCACAATAGGCTTGTGCCCCGCGCGCTGCATATGCGCCATAGCCATAATGGGGATATAATGCCCGATGTGCAGGCTGTCCGCCGTAGGGTCAAAGCCGATATAAAACGCAATTTTTTGCGTAGCTAACAGCTTTCTTAAATCGTCCTCGAACACGGTTTGCTTAATAAAGCCGCGCTCGTATAAGGTATCTAATACGTTTTTCAATTGCGGTTACTCCCGATTTTAAATTTGGTTTTTAGCGTCTGAAAGCTTTTGCTTAAACAGCTTGCCCAGTATTTTTATGCCCTTTTCGATGCGTTCGGGCGGCTCGGTAGAAAAGTTAAGCCGCAGCGTATTTAAGCCTTTGCCGTCTGCGTAAAAAACTTGGCCTTGAATGTAGGCTACGTTTTGCCCGACTGCTTCGGGGAAAATCTTTACCGTGTCGATACCTACGGGAAACTCGCCCCAAATAAACAAGCCGCCTTCGGGGCGCGTATAAATAAATTCATCGGGCATGTATTTTTCTAACGCGCCTAACATAGCGTCGCGGCGTTCGCGGTACATCGGCACGGCTTTTTCGATGTTGGGGTACAATTTGCCGCGCTTTAAATACTCGTATGTTACGGCTTGGGAAAGGTTGGAGGTATGCAGGTCTGTGCCTTGCTTGCCTATCGACATTTTGCGGATTATTTCCGGTGCGCCGATTGCCACGCCCGTGCGCAGTCCCGGCGATAAAATTTTAGAAAAGCTGGAAATATACACGACATGGCCGCTAGTGTCAAACGCCTTTAACGCGGGAACCTCTTCACCTGAGTAGCGCAGTTTGCCGTAGGGGTCGTCTTCTAATACGGGAATGTGGTATTTGGACGCTAACTGCGCGATGCTTTTGCGGTTAGACGCCGAATAGGTTTTGCCCGTCGGGTTAGAAAAGGTAGGCACAACGTACAAAAACTTAGGTTTAAGCTGTATCATTTTTTGTTCTAGGTCGTCTAAATCTAAGCCGTCTTTTACGGTTTTTACGCCGACGGCCTTTGCCTCGTATGCGTTAAAAATTTGCAAAATCGCTAAATATGTAGGGTCTTCTACCAAAACCACATCGCCTTTATCTAAAAACGTCTTGCACATAAGGTCTATGCCCTGCTGCCCGCCGCTGATAACCAGCGTGTTATCTAATGCCGCGTCTTGAATGCCGACGTCCTCTACATACGCGGTTAAAATTTCGCGCAAGGGCAATAAGCCGTCCGTAACGCCGTACTGCAAAATTTTGCGCGCGGTGTCGGACGCTAAAATTTCGGCGGTGATTTGCGCAACGTCTTCTACGGGCAGAAATTCGTTAGCGGGTAATCCTCCCGCAAACGAAATAATTTCGGGGCGCGTTAAAAGCTTGAATATTTCTCGTGTTGCGGTTCCCGAAAGGCTTGCCATGCGGCTGCTAAAATGATAACTCATACTTATTTAATAGTCCTTAAATTTATTACTCGGAATACTGCTATTATACTATATTTGATGTGCAAACAGCAAACGTTTTTAACACGGCTTCAAAATTTACGCCGTAGCGTGTGTCGGCGTTTGGCGGGGTGGCATGAATGGCTTGTACAACAAAGTCAGCTGCCGCAGCGGCGGCAGCTTCTAGGCGGACTCCGCGCATTAGCGAGGCGGTTAGTACACTGCCGAAAATATCGCCTGTTCCGTGAAAGCTGCCCGCGATGCGCGGGGTAAAGTAATAATACGGGCTTTGTGCGCCGCTTACCGCAACGCCTAATTCGCCCTCTTTAAAAAATACGCCCGTAAGTACTACCTGCTTTGCGCCTGCTTTTTGCAGCTTTATCAGTATGCTTTCAATCAGCGCGGGCGTGTGCGACCCGTCGGAATACGGCGTGTCGGTTAGCAGCATAGCTTCGGTTATGTTAGGAACTAAAATATCCGCAAGCGGTAACAGCTGCTTCATTTTTTCTACAAAGGCTTTGTCAAACACCTTGTACAGCTTTCCGTCGTCGCCCATTACGGGGTCTATGATAACGGTTGTATGTGGGGTTTTATATTCGGCGATTAAGTTTTTAACGGTATCGGTTTGCGCGGCGCACGCTAAAAAGCCGCTGTACAGCGCGTCAAATTTTAAGCTTAGCGGCCGCCACGCCGCTACGATTTTACGCATTTCGTCGGTTAGGTCTAAGCAAGTAAAGCCGTCAAAGCCGCCTGTATGTGTGGAAAGCAGCGCGGTGGGTAAAGACGCGCAGGTGCTGCCCATTGCGCTGATAATCGGCAGACAGACCGTCAGCGAACATCTGCCCACGCAGGATATATCGTGAATAGCAAGTACATTTTTCATAGAATAAAACCATAGTAGCATAGATGAGGGCGCGCTGTCAAATTTTTTAGCGTCGGAATGATAGGCGGTAATTTTTATTTGTAGTACCGCTATTAACCGCTGTAATGGGCTTTTAAAAATGCGATTTCTTTTTGATAGCCGTCGTTTTCGTTGGGGGTTTCTAAGTAGAAGGGCAAATGCTTTAATCGGGGGTGGTTGATTAGCCTAATAATCGCGTCCGCGCCGATTAAGCCCTCGCCTATTTTTGCGTGGCGGTCTTTGCGGCTACCTAGCGGGTGCATGCTGTCGTTTACGTGTACCGCTTTAAGCCGCGCTAAGCCCACCGTGCGGTCGAATTCCTCTATTACGCCGTCTAAATTTTCTACAATATCGTAGCCCGCGCAAAACACATGGCAGGTATCTAAGCAAACGCCGATTTTATCCGCGCACTCTACGCCGCTTATAATTTCGGCAAGCTCGCCAAAATCCGCGCCTAACTCGCCGCCCTTGCCGCTCATAGCCTCTAATAATACGGTGGTGTTAATCTCGGGCGTAACGGCGCGGTTTAAGAGTTCTGTTACATAGGCTATGCCTTGCGGCTTTCCTACCCCCGAACTGCTGCCCGGATGAAACGTGTAGAGGTTGTTCGGCAGCAGCTGCAAGGTGGATAAATCTCCTTGCATGCACATATGCGCAAATGCACGCGTGGCGGGTGTAGCGGAGGAGGCGTTTAAAACGTACGGCGCGTGCGCCAAAACGGGCAGTAAGTCGTGCTGCTGTGCTAACCGTAAAAATTTTGCAATGTCGGCTGTGTCTACGCTGCGTGCCGCGCCGCCGCGCGGGTTGCGCGAAAAAAACTGAAACGTGTTTGCGCCTATTTCTACGGCAGTTTTCGCCGCCGCCTCATACCCTGCCGCGACGCTTAAATGACATCCGATTTTTAGCATAGATGTAGTATGCTCCTCTTTTAACTAAAATTGTGTCAATATTTTTAAAGCGGCATATATTGACAGTATATCGGGGCGCGATAATCATGCGCCCTAAAAAACAAAGGAGAAAAAAAGATGTTTTGTAATTTATTTGGTTTTGGGCGGAGAAATAGCTGCCGACACGATTGCTGCTGCCCCCGCCGCGATTGCTGCCGCCGTTGCAGCTGTGTTAAGGTTTGCTGCCGCTGCAAGTGCGGACACGAAAATAAGTGCGGATGCAGAAACGAAAACGTAGTAAACTGCGGCGGCGAACACGAAGGCTGCGGCTGTAGAAACGAAGGCTGCGAAAGCGGCGAAGAAAGCTTTGAATAAAAAAGCAAAGGTTTCTGTAAAAATGACAGTCTAGCAAGACTTTAAAAACGCGCGGGGTATCTACAACAAGGATACCCCGCTTTTTGCTTTTAAAAATTCTACTGCACGAAATGCTCGCCCATTTTTTGTGCGTACTGCAAAAACTCGGCAATACACTCAAAACGGATAACGCTCATTACCTTCATGCCGATTTCGGTCATGTATTCTTTGGTAAAGCCGCCCGCTTGTTGTGTTTGCAGCGCCTCTTGCATGAGTGCTTTTGCCTCGTCCTCTTTGCCCTCGACTACGCGCGCTAACACAAACTCATAAAACTCTTTTTGCATCTCATTTAATTCCATGTTCAATTTCCTTTAAAAATTTTGATTTAGGCTAAACTTAAAGTAAGTAAAGTATATCAAAGCTTTGTTAAAAATACAACTAAAAAGCTATACATAATTGATTTTTGCTTTTACCATAAACATTTGTATATAAAGTGCATAGCATACAGTATGCAAAACCTTACCTACAACCGCGCTCAGGCGGCAGCTTACGCGCAGAGATGGGCGTTAGAACGAAACCCAAAGTATTTTAATTTTGACGGATTAGGCGGCGATTGCACTAATTTTGTGTCGCAATGCTTGTATGCGGGCGCGGGCGTTATGAATTACGCTAAGGATTTAGGTTGGTATTATCATGCCCCGCACGACAGGGCGGCGGCGTGGTCGGGCGTTGAGTATTTGTATCGGTTTTTAACCTTAAACCGTTTAAAAGGGCCTTACGCAAAGGAGTTGCCGCTGTCTGCCGCTGAAACAGGCGACATTATACAGCTTAATTTTGACGGGCTTAGCTACACGCATTCGCTGTTTGTGGTTTCGGTACAGCAAAACCCAAACGCCGAAAATATTTTAATTGCTTCGCACACGGACGATTCGCTGAACCGTCCGCTAAACACCTACTACTATAATCATTGCCGCTTGTTGCACATTGAGGGCGTGCGGTAAGCTTGTTAGTATGGGTTGCTTAGATTAAGTAGTTATAGCCTATGATATCGCCCTTATGGATAGCATTGAGTAATTCGCCTGTGAAGGTAGAATCTACAATAGCATATCGTAATGACGGTGCACGTCCCATAATTCCGCCCACAGCAAACCGCGCGTCTATGGTTCCTTGTGCATGACAATTTTTGAGTAGATTTGCACCCCCTAACCCAACAATTCCGCCTGCGGCATTTCCCCCAAAATCATGCGTTGCTTGTACCGTACCCGAAAAATTGCAATCTAAGATTCTTCCCCAGTGGTCGTAGCCTAGAATGCCGCCCGCATAGCCTTGTGCCGTAATAACACCCTCAACCGTACAATTCCGTACCGTGCTGTCTTCTGCGTATGCTGCAATCCCGCCCGCTCGAGACGCCCCTACTTCTTGTGTATATTCATGTTCTGTAACATCAATATTTACATTTTCCAGTATTATACCGTCTATATAAGCACGCTCTATAGAGGCAAATAATCCAGCACTTATAAAATTGCGGCTGACACTTGCCACAGTGTTTATAGTTAAATTTTTTATTACATAGCCGTCAGGATTTACAAAAATACCGCTAAAACCTCTGCCAATTTCTCCGATAGGCTCCCATTCGCCCCAGTCCGTTAGGTCTATATCGCTGTTTAAGATATAGCTTTCTGCCTTGTTTAGATTTATATTTGCTAAATCCTGCGCGGAGTTTATCTTAATCATAGCGTTTCGGTCAATAACGCGAACCCTAGCCGAAGTAGTGAAATGCCGCAATTTGTCAGCTCTGTTAAAGATTTCAACCGTAAGAGACGCTTGCCCTGCGCCGACAGCCGTGAGGGTATGGCTAGTAACGGTAAAAACATCTCGGTTAGTACTGTATGCTTCCACCTTTGCTATGTCTATGCCTGTGTCTTTAAACTGCTGCGCAAAATCAATTTGGGTGCTTTGCCCTATCTCTAAAAATATTGACAGGCTGTCCAAAGAGGGGTCGTAATTATCTACGACATTTGTAACTCCGAAATAGTCCGAATAGGATTCACCTACGCAACCCGTTACGCTAAGCATCATTACAACGCAAATAAATAGTAGAAATTTTTTTCTCATAATATTAATTATACACAATCATCACGGCAAATGCAAGCAAAACAAGCGGTTGAAGTGCTGCTACATTTCGTCTAATTGAACCGCAATAAAGGTGCGCAGACGCTCGATGTCTGCGGGGTTTTTTGCCGATATAAAAATACTTTGTGCGGGCGCGTTGTTAAAATCGGGGATTTCTTTACCGTGTAGCTTGTCTGTTTTGTTGTACACCGTTAAAATGTTTTTGCCGTCTAGGCCTAACTCGTGCAAAACGTTTAACACGACTTGCGTTTGTGCGTGCATATGTTCATTAGACACATCTACAATATGCAGCAGCATGTCGCCGTGAACGGCTTCTTCCAGGGTGGATTTAAACGCGTCTATAAAGCTGTGCGGCAGCTTGTCGATAAAGCCTACCGTGTCGGTTAGTAAAAAGCTTTTGCCGTGTGCGGCGTGCACTTTGCGGGTAACAGGGTCTAGCGTTGCAAACAGCTTGTCGTCGGCGTATTCGGCGGATTTAGCAAGCGCGTTTAGCACGGTGCTTTTGCCTGCGTTGGTGTACCCTACCAACGCTACGGTTTTGATGTACGATTTTTTTCTTTTTTGCCGTCTTAAATCCCGCTCTTGCGAAAGCTTTTTAATTTTGTTTTGAAGTTCCCAAATCTTATCCTTGATATTGCGGCGGTCTACCTCTAACTTTTTTTCGCCCGGCCCGCGCATTCCGATGCCGCTGCGCATTTTATCCATCTGCGCGCCGAAACCTAAAAGTTTGGGAAGATTGTATTTTAACTGCGCCAGTTCAACTTGCAGTTTGCCCTCGTTAGAGGTTGCGCGCCCTGCAAAAATATCTAAAATTAAGCTGCTTCTGTCTATCACCTTGACGCCTAAAAAATCTTCCAGATTTTTAATTTGAATGCCTGAAAGCTCGTTGTTAAAAATAACTAAATTGACGCTGTTTTCTTGGGCAAACTGCTTAACCTCTGCCAGCTTGCCCTCGCCCGCTAAAAGCCTGCTGTCGATTTGTTTTAGCCGTTGCGTGAATACGCCCGCAACCTCCGCGCCTGCGGTTTTAGCTAATTCTTTTAATTCGCCGATAACGTAATCGCTTTTATTTTCGTCTTTAAAAACAAAGACTAACGCAGCGCGCTCAAAGTTGGCGGTGTTTTGGTAATGCGTTTGCACCTCTAACGCTTTTTCGGACTCGTTTATTAGTCGAAGTGCCGTATCGTCGTTAAAATCGTCAAAGCTTTTATAGTTTAGCTTTTCTAGGTTATTGCCGATATAAAAGCCGCATTGTATGCCTTGCACGCCGTCTTGCGTAACGGCAACGGCGCACATAGCGTCTAGCATAGCGTTTTTAAGCGTTGCGATATCCGCCTCAGAAAGTGCTGCGTTGGCCAAAGGGTGCGTGTGGATACAGCGAACCCCCGAAAGCTTTAGCTTTTTTTGCGCGGGGGTTTCCATTACAGCAGACCGCGTATCCCCTGCGTAAATATCCAAAGTTTTGCCGTTTCGGGCAATTAAAACTAAAAACTCTCTTTTATATTTTAGCGTGTGCTTAATTAAAACCTCTGCAATTTGCCTATCGATAAATAAAGCCTTATTGCTGATTTTTAATAAGTTTTCCAGCTCGGATAAATCGCTGTTTTTAATTCCTATAATATTTCCTTTAATCATGCTTAAAAAAAGTATAGTACAAAAAAATTGCCGTGTCAAGTTATAGATTATTCTATCGTCCGCCGTACAACCCGAATGCTTGCTTTAAATTTTCTAGGGATTGCTGTAATACAGAACGCGGGCAGGCAAAATTTAAGCGTTGAAAGCCCGTTCCTTCCGCGCCGAAAATTGTACCGCTGTCTAACCACAGCTTAGCTTTGTTTATGATTATAAGGTCGGTTTCTTTTTGCGATAAACCAAAGTTTTTAAAATCAAGCCACGCTAAGTAGGTTCCCTCCGGCTTAATCAGCTTTATTTTAGGCAGATGTTTTTTTAAAAATTCGTCCATAAAGCGTACATTTGTTTCAAGATACTCTATAAGTTGGTCAAGCCATTGTGCGCCGTGCTTATAAGCCGCCTCCGCCGCTACAATTCCGAATATATTAAGCTGGCTGTAACCGCTTTTATCGTATTCCTTTGCAAATGCGTTTCTTAAATTTTTATCCGCAATAAAAATATCGGAAAACTGCAAGCCTGCAAGATTAAATGTTTTGCTCGGCGAAAAACAAATAATGCTGTTTTTGTAAAAGCTTTCGTTTAATTGAGTAAAAACGTGATGTTTATTGTTTGCGTAAACAAAATCGGCGTGTATTTCGTCGGATACAATTAGTACGTTATGGCGCAAACAAATTTCACCTATTTTTTGAAGTTCGGTTTCCGTCCATACCCGTCCCACAGGATTGTGCGGACTGCACAAAATAAACAGCTTAACCGCGTTTTCTTTTATTTTGCGCTCGAAATCCGCAAAGTCGATTTCATACCGTTTTGTGCTTTCGTTAAATTGTAAGGGGTTGTTTATAAGCTTTCGGTTATTACTTTTTACCGCCGCGCGGAACGGATAATAAACAGGCGGCTGTATCATTACCGCATCACCCTTAGCCGTAAACGCTTTTATTGCAAGCGTTACCGCATACACTATGCCGGGTGTGTGTAATAGCCACTCTCTTTTGGGCTGCCAACCAAAACGGTTGCACAGCCACTTTGACAAAACAGTAAAATACCCGTCCGACGGCTCGGAATAACCGAATATCCCGTGTGCAGCTTTTTTAGTTAAAGCGTCTAAAACCTCCAAAGGTGCTTGAAAATCCATATCCGCAACCCATAAGGGCAACAAATCGCTCGGCATACCGCGCCGCGCCGCACAGTCGTATTTTAATGAGTTGGTATTGCTGCGGTTTAACACTTTGTCAAAATCGTATTTCATTTTCTCACTCCAAAGCGTGTTTTAAGTCGGCAATAATATCCTTTTCGTTTTCTATGCCGACTGATATTCTAAGCAGTCTGTCGTTAATCCCGCGCTTTTCGCGCTCCAATTCAGGCACATCGGCGTGTGTTTGAACGGCCGGATACGTTATAAGCGATTCAACTCCGCCAAGACTTTCGGCAAACGAAAGCACTTTTACGCTTTTTAATACCTTTTTTAAGGTTTCGTGGCTGTCAACCTCAAAAGACACCATGCTACCAAAGCCCGTTGCTTGTTTTTTGAGTATGCCGTAGCCTTTGTGCGAAGGCAGCCCCGCATAGAATACCTTGTTGACCCTTTTATGATTTTGTAAAAATTCCGCAACCGCAAAGGCGTTTTTTTCGGCTCTTTCCATTCTGATTGCTAAGGTTTTTATGCCTCTTAATAGTAGCCACGAATCAAACGGCGAAAGGCACGCGCCGATTGTTTTGGCGATAAACCTTGCCTTTTCGGCAATGTCCGCATCTTTGAATACCGAAAAGCCTGCTAAGGTATCGTTATGGCCGCCTAAAAATTTTGTGCCGCTATGCACAACAATATCCGCGCCTAATTTTAGCGGCTGCAAAAAATGCGGCGTTAAAAAAGTATTGTCTACAATTACCCAAATGCCGCGCGGCTTTGCGATGCGGCAAATTGCCTCGATATCCGTAATAATCATCATAGGATTAGTGGGCGTTTCAATAAAAATTGCCTTCGTTTTTTGGGTTATGCTTTTTTCTACGGCAACCAAATCGGAGGTATCTGTAAAGCTAAACGAAAGCCCGTTTTTCGCGCTTATGTTTCTAAAAAACCTAATTGCGCCGCCGTATAAATCCTCTGACGACACGATGTGGCCGCCCGGCGAAAAAAGCTCCATTAAGGCAGTGATTGCCGCCATTCCCGAAGAATAGCCTATTGCATCCGCGCCGCCCTCTAACGCCGCAACCGTATGTTCTACCGCTTGCCGCGTAGGATTTTGAAGCCTAGAATAATCAAAGCCCGTGCTTTCGTTAAGCCCTACATGTTTAAACGTTGCGCTTTGATAAATAGGCACGCTTACCGCGCCTGTCGGTTCGGTAAAATTATGTCCGTGAACATACAGTGTTTCCTTTTCCATACTACTCTCCTATTTTTTTTCCTAACACGGCTTCGGCAATTTTTACGCCTGCCATAGCATCGGGTGCATAGTAATCCGCACCTACTAATTTTGCATATTCCTCATTTAGCACCGCACCGCCGACCATAACTTTACATTGCGGGGCGGATATTCTAATTTTTTCAATGGTTTGGCGCATAGCGGGGATTGTGGTTGTCATAAGGGCTGAAAGCCCGACAAGCCTTGCACGGTTTTTTGCTGCCTCGCTTGCCACAAAATCACCGTCTACATCCTTGCCTAAGTCAATAATTTCGTAGCCGTAGCTTTGCAAAAGTACCTTAACAATATTTTTGCCTATATCGTGCACATCGCCCTTTACCGTTGCTAAAATAATTTTACCCTTACAGGTACCCGCCTCTGTTTTAATAACTTTGTTGATAACATCAAAACAACCCTTTGCCGTTTCGGCGGCTTGTATAAGCTGCGGCAGATAAATTTTGCCTGTTTCGTATTGTTTGCCCGCAAAATCAAGTGCGGGTATAAGATACGTATCCATGATTACTAACGGCTCGGCGGTGGTTAGCAAATCCCTAATTGCCGTTTTAGAGGCTTCTCTTTGCCCCGACGATATTAAAGCGGTTAAATCTTTGTGAACCGCCTCACTTGTAGATGCTTTACTTTCGCTTACCGCACTAAAAGCCGCAATATAATCCGCCGCGCCTTTGTCGCTTCCGCTAAGCACCCTAAACGCTTTTATTGCTGAAGAAATTTCCTCTGACAGCGGATTTACGATAGCGGACGAAAGCCCTGCGCTCATGGCGGCGGTTAAAAATATACTGTTAAGATATGCCCTGTTGGGCAACCCGAAAGAAACATTACTGACGCCCAAAACGGTGTTTACGCCCAAACGCTCTTTAACAAGCCGTATGGTTTTTATGGTTTCAAAAACCTGCTCTTGCTGCGCTGACGCAGTTAAAACAAGGCTGTCGATAAGTATCTCCTCTTTGGGTATTCCGTAGCTTGCTGCCGTTTTAACTATTCTTTTTGCTATCAAAAAACGCTGTTCGGCACAGTCGGGAATACCGTTTTCGTCTAAGGTAAGCCCTATCACCGCCGCGCCGTATTTTTTTGCAATAGGAAAAATACTTGCCATGCTTTTCTTTTCGCCGCTGACCGAATTGATTAGCGGCTTGCCGTTATAAATTCTTACTCCGCTTTCAATTGCTTTTGGGTTTACGCTGTCGATTTGCAAAGGAAGATTTACAACGCTTTGAATTTCTGCCGTTACTCTGGCTATTGCCGCAGCCTCGTCAATATCGGGCAAACCGCAGTTTACATCAAGTATATCCGCACCCGCGTCTTGTTGGGCAACCGCCTCGCCTATGATAAAGCCTATGTCGTTTTTCTTGATAGCTTCTTTAAGTTTGGGCTTGCCCGTCGGATTTATCCTTTCGCCTATTACGGTTATTTTGCCGTCAATAACCGCTGTACGGTTTCCTGATGTAACCGCCGTTATACGCTCTGTCTGTCGGGCAATAGGCTTTTTGCCCTTTAACGATTTTTTAAGTTGCGCAATATATTCGGGCGTCGTTCCGCAGCAACCGCCAAAGAGCGACACGCCTTTTTTATAATAGCCCGTAAGCGCGTCTGCAAATTGCTTAGGCAAAACGCTATAACCGCCAGACGCGTCAGGTAAGCCCGCATTAGGCATCACTAAAACGGGAGGGCGGCTGAATTGGGTAAATACGTCTATAATAGGGGCAATGTCGAAAGGATTTTGGCAGCAATTAACGCCTATCGCATCTACGCCTATCGCGTTTAGAAAGGTAACCGCCGTGCGTGCATCACACCCCATAAATGTATGCAGGTTTTTGTCAAAAGTAAGCGAGGCTATAACGGGCAAGGTACTGCATTCCTTTGCCGCAATAACCGCCGCCTTAATTTCGTAAAGGTCAGACATCGTTTCTATAAGAATTAAACTTGCGCCGTGCTTTGTGCCCGCCAAAATTTGTTCGGCAAATAAGGAAACCGCGTTTTCAAAGCCTAGCGTTCCCGCAGGTTTTAGAAGCTGTCCTAAGGGCCCTATATCAAGCGCAACCAAAGGCGCGCCCGCCGCTTTGGCGTTCTTTATCGCCGCCGCTATTATCTCATCTGCAGAGTAGCCCGTAGCTTTTAGTTTTAGCGCGTTTGCCCCAAAGGTGTTAGCCGTTATGATATCGCTGCCCGCTGCAACATATTGCTTATGTATACGGGTTATTAAATCGGGATTTGTTATATTGAGAATTTCGGGAAGTTCGCCGCTTTTATAGGCACCCTCAAGCATGGTACCCATTGCGCCGTCAAAAAGCAGCATTTCATTTTTAAGCCTATTTATTAACATTTTCCGCCTCCGCATTTTTCCTTTGATAAGCAGTTTTGATATATATGAGCAAGTTTTCATCCATAATTTTTTTGTAAAACTCCTTGACTTTTTTGTTTTTATTGTGTATACTGATAATGAGAGTTGGTCTTGTTCAGGATTGCTTGGGAATTGTCCCCTTGGAAGGCTTGCAAGACTAGCTCTTATTTTATTTCCAGTAGCCGATAATTGCCGTTACAGACTTTTGCGGCAGGAGTAAATGAGATTCGTTTACGGTTATCCCCGCTACTCTTTGTGCATTTGTAAGCCGTAACAAATCCGGCTGGTTGCTAAGCGAAAAATCGCCGTAACCACAGCTGTACCTGGTAGTTGTATAAAAGCCTTGCTTGCGCGCCGTTTCCGCGATTTCCGCCTCCGCTTTATCGCAAACCTCCTCAATCAGTGCATTAGCAAAATTATCGGCAGCCAAAGCCGCCGCCATATCCTTATATTGCAAAAGCCGTATAGCCGCATCCGTTTCAGCACCGAGCGTAGCCGCAAGAACAGCGCATTTTTCTGACCCGCTCAAATGGTCAGCAAGATTTGCACTATTAAAAACCGTACCGTCTTCCAGTACCACCGCGCCTGCCTCCACGCGCATCGCGTATTCCTTAAACGAAACCCGCGGGGTCGCATATGATTTAATTTCGGTTTGTACAGTATCCATCTAAACCCTTTTAACCCTAAGATTTTTTACACAATATTCTGCAATAAAGGGCTTGTTCATCGTGTAGATGTGTATGCCCTCTACACCGTTATCGCACAAATTCTGCATTTGGTTAAGCGAATATTCTATCCCCGCTTTAACAAGGCTTTCGCCCTCGTCGCCGTATCGGTTGATTAGCTTTATGATAGGTGAAGGAAGCGACGCGCCGCACATAAATATCATTCTTGCAATTTGCGCTTTTGACAGTATCGGCATTAGACCTGCCGAAATAGGTGCTTTGATGCCTGCTGCGCGCGCCTTTTCTAAAAAATTATAAAACAGCGCGTTGTCAAAAAAGAGTTGCGTTATAAAAAACTCCGCGCCCGCGTCTTGCTTTTGTTTAAGATGGACGATATCTTTTTCTAAGTCGTCGCAGGCAATATGTCCTTCGGGATACGCCGCCGCACCGATACAAAACCCGCGCCCTGATATTGCGGCTATCAAATCCTTTGCATATTGAAAACCGCCGCTCGCCACCTCATCGCCCCTAAGCGCAAGTATGTTTTCTATGCCTTTTAATTTTAATTCAAGGACAATCTCGCTGATATTTTCGCTTCCGCAGCAGGTTAAATGCGCCAAAGACGGGACGCCGTGTTTATCTTGAATTTGCCTAACAATTTCTGTGGTTACAGAACTGCCGCGCGTTTTGCCGCCCGCGCCGAATGTAACCGAAATAAAATCGGGCGCAAGCACTTTTAATTCGCTCATAGTGCGGTAAACCGTATCAATATCGCCGTCTTTTTTGGGCGGAAATATCTCAAAGGATATTACCGTTTTGTTAGGTTTGTATAAGTCAATAATTTTCATAAGTCTTTCCCCTTAAATGCAGAAGTTTTCGCCGCCGTCCGGGCCTTTCAATAAATCGTACAAAGTAGTCCCGTCTATATAGTCTTTGATTACTTTTTGAAGCCCTGTCCAAAAAGGCAAGGTTAAGCATTTATCCACACGGGGGCAAGTATTAACGGCATCTGCAAGACAACTAACGGGTACAAGATTTCCCTCCGTTATCCTTAGAATGCCGCCTATTGTGTAATCCTTCGGCGTTTTGGTAAGACGGTAACCTCCGTTATTACCTCTAAGGCTTTTAACAAAACCCGCTTTTTGCAAAAGCGTTACAATCTGCTCTAAATATTTAACCGAGATGCCTTGCCTTTCGGATATGTTTTTAAGCGGTATAAAATCGCCTTTGTCGTTTAGGGCTAAATCTAACATGATTCTAATTGCATAGCGTCCCTTTGTGGATATTTTCATTTAAGGCATGGCCTCCTTGTCAATAAAGAACGTTGAAAATTTGTTTCATAACCTCGTTTTATAATCCGCAATAGCCGCCTTAATTGCTTGTTCAACTAATACGGAACAATGTATTTTTTGCTGCGGTAATCCGCCTAATGCCTCGACAACTTGTTTATTGGTTACTTTTAGGGCATTTTCAACCGTCATGCCCTTAATGATTTCGGTCGCTGCCGATGATGATGCGATTGCCGCTGCACAGCCGAAAGTTAAAAAACTTACATCTTGTATGATATTATTTTCGATACGCAAAAATATTTTCATAATATCGCCGCAGCTTGCGTTGCCTACATTACCTATTCCGTTTGCGTCTTTCAACTCACCTACATTTTTTGGGGTTGAAAAAATCTCCATAACTTTATCCGTGTACATGGTTAACCTCCTTGCAAAATTCATGATACAGCGGCGAATAACTGCGCAGCTTTGCAACTGCCTCTGCCAACACTTTTACCGCAATATCAATTTCTTTTTTTGTATTATGGATACCGAAACTAAATCTAAGCGAACCATGCGCTTTCTCAGACGATTTGCCCATTGCCAGTAAAACATGGCTTGGCTCAAGAGATTCGTTAGAGCAAGCCGAACCCGTAGAACACGCAATTCCTGCATGGTCTAAAAGCAGCAAGAGTGCTTCGCCTTCTATAAAGTCAAAAGAAAAATTCGCATTTTGAGGCAATCGGTTTTTCATGCTGCCGTTAAAGATAACATACGGAATATTTTTTTCTACCCCGCGCACAAAATAATCACGCAGTTTGCTAACTTTTCCTAAGTTGTCTTGCTGATTTTCTGCGGCTTTTTCGAGTGCTGCGGCAAGACCGACAATTAACGGAACATTGGTGGTTCCGCCCCGCATGGTTCGCTCTTGGTGTCCGCCGCAAATGAGTTTATCTACATGCGTTCCCGCGCGAATATACAATACTCCGATTCCTTTGGGGCCGTAAAACTTGTGCGCCGAAAGCGATAACATATCAACGCCCAATTCCCTTGGCTTTACTACAATTGAGCCGACTGCTTGTACCGCGTCCGTGTAAAAATAGGCTCCCGCTTTGTGCGCAATCTTTGCAAGTTCTTTAACGGGCTGAATGGTTCCTATCTCGTTGTTGGCAAGCATAACGCTAACCAGTGCCGTTTGTTCGTTGATTAGAGTTTCAAGCGATGAGGGCTGCACAAAGCCCTCGCTTGTAACGGGAAGCAATATCAACTCTGCCCCGTCTTTTTTTACTTGCTTTGCCGCCGCCAAAACAGCGGAATGCTCTATTGCGCTTACCATAATACGGTTGCGCTTCTCCGTTAGTTTTACACCCTTAATTGCCCAATTAGCCGCCTCTGTTCCGCCGCTTGTAAAATATATTTCTTTTGGACTGACATCTAATATTTCCGCAACCTTGCACCGCGCTGCGTCCACAGCCGATACAGCAGACCGTCCAAAGCCATGAACGCTGCTTGCGTTGCCGAAAGTATCCGAAAAATACGGAAGCATTTGCTTTAATACTTCTCTATCAACGGGCGTAGTCGCCGAATGGTCAAAATAAATTTTATTCGCATTCTTCATAAATATTTATTGAACTCCTACCGTTTCCCTCATCATCTACTATAATACTACCAAATTAGTAGGAATAGCAAGCGATATGCGCCTGTTTTTCAATAATATCTTTTAGTTCATGCTCATAGATTATAATCTTGCTCATCCTCTTTGGCAAAATCAAGGTGTTTTAGCAGTTTTGTACGCAGCGACGCAAATTCGCTTGAACCTCTGTTTCTGGGATAAGGCATAGGTATATCGACTATTTGGGTTATTTTTCCGGCATGCGGCTTCATAACGACAATGCGGTTAGCCAAATAAACAGCCTCATCCACGTCATGCGTTATCATAAGCATTGTGTTTTTGCGTTCGCGCCAAAGCTGAATAATGTAGTCTTGCAGCGACATGCGCGTAAAGCTGTCCAGCGCACCCAAAGGCTCATCCAATAACAAAATATCCGGCGACACGGCAAGTGAGCGTATCAGTGCTGCGCGCTGCCGCATACCGCCCGACAACTGATAAGCATAGCTGTTTGCAAATTCGACAAGGTCGGCTTTTTGCAGCAGCGTATCAATAAGCGTGTCGTGCTTTTTGTATTTTTTAGCAGCTTTTAGCGCAAATACAATATTTTTGCGCACGTTGAGCCAATCAAACAACGAATGCTCTTGAAACACCATGCCGCGCTGCGGGCTAGGCTTATCAACCAATTCCCCGTCGCAAAAAATTTCGCCGCCGTTAGGTTTTTCCAAGCCTGCAATCAAGCGCAGCAGCGTAGATTTTCCGCAGCCGCTGGTTCCTACAATGCACACAAATTCGCCGGGCTCTATAACAAGGTTGATTAGCCCCAGCGCATGAACGGGTCTTTTGTCCGTTTCAACGGGGATAAATGTTTTGGATACATTTTTGATTTCAATCTTTCCGTTCATAAATCCTTCCCCGCTTTCCACCTAAGCGCGTATTTTTTTATAAAATTAAGCACTGCGTTTACCGCAAAAAAGGTAAGGCTTAACACAACAATCGCGCCGTACATTGCCGCATAATTCAAAAAACCGCGCTGCATATCCATATACCAGCCGATACCGGCGGGCACGCCCATCATTTCTGCAATAATAAGCGCGGTACACGCCACCCCCATACCTGCGGCAAGCCCGTTAAAAATAGACGGTGCAGAGGCGGGCACGGCTACCTTATAAATCATCGCAGCCTTGCCGATGCCGAATGTGCGCGCCGCCTCAATTGTGCTTTTAGGTATCGCCAAAACTCCGTTCATAGTCATAAGTGTTACCGGTACGCTAACGCCTAACGCTATCAAAAATACTGCCCGCAAATAAAAGCCTATGGGAATAAACACCATTATAGGCACCCACGTTACAATAGGCACCGAGCTAAAAAATCGGGCAAACGGACGTATAAATTGCCTTGCCCTTGCCATAAGCCCCGCGCTTACGCCCAAGACGATACCCAATCCGCCGCCTATAATGTACCCTATAAGTAAAATGCTAAGCGAGTGCCCGAGTGACTTTAAAAGCATAGAACTGTCGCTTATCATGGCGCGTAAAATCGCGTCCGGCCACGGGAAAAACGGTTGCGGAAATATGGCGAGTTTTAACACCGCAACATCGTAGAGCAAAAACAAAACAAATATAACCGTATAGATGGGCGCGCCTTTTTGCAGGCGTTTACGCGCCCTTTCAAAAAACAACGCTATGATGTTCCACACAAAAAAGAATAGTGCAAACGCACCGATAAACCCTGCCCATGTATTTGTAAATTCTATAACCGCAAACGGCGTTGGCGGCAGAATTTTGTTAGGTGCGCCTAGATACACCGCTATAATCAGCGCGCATACCACTATCGGCAGCGCGCGGATTACAGCGTTAATTACGCTTTTAACGTTCAGTTTTTTTGCATTTGCCTTAAACTTGTTAAGGACATTTTTCATATAATTCCTCATTTTTTCGGCAAATCAAATACGGTTATATCGTCTATTTTTTGCGGCTGCCACACATGGTTTTTAAACTCTGTGTTATCAATATTTGCGCCCATCAAGCCTAACGCCTTGTATTCCACAATAGAGGTATCTAGCGTGGTTTCGGTTTTGGAATGCGCAAGGCCCCATTGCCAATTTCTTATAAGCCCTACCATGCCAAGCGCCGAACTGCTTAACCGCTGCGCGTCAATCAGTGCTTGAATCGCCGCCGTAGTATTTTCTTCGCTTTCATTCATCCATCTTGCCGCCTTATAAACAGCCCTTGTGATTTTTTCCGCAGTTTTAGGGTTGTTGTTTATAAAATTGCCCATCATAACCACCACACAGCAGGATTCGTCCTTAAAGTCGTCGTCTTCAAGCGACCTTACGCGCCTAAATTCACCGCTGTCCACAAACGGCTGCCCGGCAGAATCGGGTATAACTATCACATCCGCTTCGCCTGCTCTAAGCCCTGCCAACGCGGCATCCGCAGCACCTGCCAGCCAGGTAACTTGACTGTCCGTAAGCCCTGCCCTATGGATAAACCGACGTGCTATGTTATGAAACGCGCTGCCGGATGCACCGCTTGCAAAAATCCGTTGTCCTGCTGCAAAGCCGGTGGTTTCGGAGTTATTCAATACATACGCGGAGGCACAGCCCGTGTGCAAGCCTAATGTAACGCGCGCGTCCACACCGCCGACTATCGGGACAAACCAACCCGCAAGCATACCTGCCCCTACATCGATTTCACCTGCGCCAAGTAAATCCCTTGTCGTAACCAAATCGCCCGTAAGCCGTAAGTTTGTCGTCAATCCTTCTTCCGCAAAAAATCCCAATTCGTGCGCAAGTGCGATGGGTGCTTGACAAATACCTCCCTCAAAAGCCACATTGATTGTACGGATATCGCCCGCCTCGCCCTCCGTTTTACTGCAACCTGCAAGAGCAAAAGCCGCCGCGCACATAATCGCTATCAAAACCGTAATAATTTTTAATTTTTTCATAATAAAGCTACTCCTTTTATTCAAACAGCGCGGTAGATAAATACCGCTCTCCCGTATCGGGCAATATAACCACTATCAGCTTTCCTTTGTTTTCGGGTTTTAACGCTACTTGCGTAGCCGCCCAAAGTGCTGCGCCTGAGGATATACCTACAAGCAAGCCCTCGTCCTTTGCAATATTTCTGCCCGTTACGAATGCGTCTTCATTTGTAACCGTTACAATTTCGTCATAGATTTTTGTATTCAGCGTGTCCGGCACAAACCCTGCGCCTATGCCTTGTATTTTGTGCGGACCCGGCGTACCCTTGCTTAGCATCGGGCTGTCGGCAGGCTCTACCGCAACAATTTTAATTTTAGGGTTTTTAGATTTAAGGTAATCCCCCGCGCCGCTTATCGTGCCGCCCGTGCCTATTCCGCTAACCAGGATATCAACTAAGCCGCCTGTGTCCTGCCATATTTCGGGGCCCGTTGTCGCTTTGTGAACGGCAGGATTAGCGGGGTTTACAAACTGACCCGGCACAAATGAATTCGGCGTTTGGCCAGCCAACTCCTCTGCTTTGGCAATTGCGCCTTTCATACCTTTTGCGCCCTCAGTCAGCACCAACTCTGCACCGTAAGCCTTTAATAAATTCCTGCGTTCCACGCTCATTGTTTCGGGCATTGTAAGGATAAGCCTATATCCACGCGCTGCCGCTACTGCCGCTAAACCAATGCCCGTGTTACCGCTTGTCGGCTCTATGATAACCGCACCTTTTTTAAGCAGCCCCTTGCGCTCTGCATCGTCTAACATCGCAAGCGCGATTCTATCCTTAACACTTCCCGCAGGATTAAAATATTCCAACTTCCCTATAATCCGCGCCGAAAGCTTTCTTTGCTGATTGTAATTCGTCAGTTCCAATAACGGCGTTCTGCCTATAAGTTCCGTTAGACTCTTGTAAATTTTGTTTTCCATTTTATACTCCTTTTTTAACATACTAATTATATATGTTTTGTATGTTTACTACATAATATATGATGTTAAACCATTTGTCAACTGATTTTACTTGCTTTTTCAAAAATTTTTTGCTATTATTTTAGTAAACATATAGGTGAGGTATATTTTATGCGTATTTCAACAAAAGGCAGATATGGTTTAGCGGTTATGCTGTGTATTGCAGAAAAAAAAGACGAAAGCCAAACGGTCGCCCTTATATCTAAAAAAATAGGAGCCTCTAAAATTTATTTAGAGCAGGTTTTCGGACTCTTAAAAAACGCACGGCTGCTTCAATCGTCTAAGGGCGCGCAAGGCGGTTATTTTCTGACCGACAAGCCCGATAAAATCACGGTATACGATATTCTTTACGCAACTGAAACCACTCTTTTTGAAACAACAGAAAAGAGTTTTTCGGGCGAAACAGGATATTTAGAAACAACCGTTAATCAGTTCGTATGGCAGCCCCTTAATCAAAGCATAGCCGAATCCTTAAAATCCGTTACACTCTCTGACCTCTTGGATAAATCGCGCAAGACTGCGGGCTATATGTTTCATATTTAATAAGGCTATCGCTTTAGCGGAGGTATAATTATGCTCAATCAATTTTCACGTTCCGAGATAATTTTAGGCAAAGAGAGTGTTGCCAAACTTGCCCGCTCCCGCGTTGCTATATTCGGCATAGGCGGCGTGGGAGGTTTTAGCGTGGAAGCCCTTGTCCGTGCGGGCGTGGGTACTTTGGGTTTATTTGATGATGACAAAATTTGTTTAACAAACCTAAACCGACAGCTTCACGCCACTATGAAAACCGTCGGGCTTTATAAAACCGATGTAGCGGAAGCGCGCATTAAGGAAATAAACCCCGTCGTAAAAGTTAAAAAGCATAATCTCTTTTATTCGGCGGAAACGTCCTCGTCGGTTGACCTTTCCCAATACGATTATATCATCGACGCTATTGATACGGTGTCGTGCAAAATCGAGTTAATTTTACGCGCAAAGGAAAGAGGTGTTCCTATTATCAGTTGTATGGCGGCGGGCAACAGGCTTGACCCCACAGCTTTCGAGATTGCAGATATTTATAAGACATCTATGTGTCCGCTTTCAAAAGTAATGCGGCACGAACTTAAAAAACGCGGGGTTGAAAGCCTAAAAGTCGTCTACTCAAAAGAGCCGTCAATATCCCCCGTCGAAGATATGCAAAGCAGTTGTAAGGCAAACTGCATCTGCCCTCCTGATACTGCCCGCAAATGTACGGTGCGCCGCCAAATACCCGGCAGCGTTGCTTTCGTGCCTTCGGTAGCCGGCTTAATTATGGCAGGTGAAGTAATAAAAGATTTGCTTATGTAGAAAAATTTAATTGAACAACCCCGCAAAAATTTTAATTTTTACGGGGTTGTTTCGTGGCTATTATCAACGATTAGTAAGGCATATTTGTCGTTTGGCGATTTACTTATCGTTTGGGGCAATTTTGCCTACTTTTGACAAGTTTTTGGGTAAAAAATAAACTCTGTTTTTATTATAGTCTATTTTGCACGGGCGTGTCAATCCAAAACTGCCTATAAATCAGCATTTGCCGTCGGGACAACAACAACCGCCTGTTTTCTTTTCGGTCTTTTTTGTTTTTCCCCGCCGCCCTTTTCTACCATGTCAATCGCTGTTCCGCAACACTCTTTCATAACCGTAGGGCTGCCTACTCAAAATGCTATATAACACTTCACCGTCCGGCACAATATAATCGTGATATAAATACTTCATTTCAGCAACACCTTGTATAGCACCCCAAAATGTATAGGCAAGAGATAAAGCGTCGTTTTTCTTAAAGAGGCCTTGCGTTTGTCCTGCCTTAATTATTTCTGCGCTTGCTTTAACATATTCGCTCTTATTGCATTTTTCGCGTATGTGCGGCGATACACAATCAAGTGCCATTGTTTGCGACATTAGTAAAAAAAACGCTAATCCTTGTTTTTGGTTTAACATTTCCGTTATAAAGCTGCTGATAGAGTAAAATATTTTATCGGGCGGTAAACCTTGTGTAAATAAAGGGATTACCTGCTCCGTGCCTTTTGTAGCTTCGTTTATCAATTCCTCTAACACGGCTTCTTTGGTGGGAAAATAATAAAATAAAAGCCCAACGGCTATATCTGCCTTTTGCGCTATGTCGCGAGTAGTTGTTGCGGCATAGCCTTTACGCACAAAAAGTTCAAGCGAGCTATCAAGTATGACACGCCTTTTTTGTTCCTTTTTCATATTTTTCTCCAATCCATTTTTTCTTTATGTGCAATTCTTTGTATAGCCCATTTCCCTGATATTGCAAGCGGCAAGCCGCCAGGCGGCAGAAGCCATTGACCAGCCATAAAAAGATTGTCAATACCCCTAATCTTGCCTTTGTGCATAAGTCCTTTTGATTGAGAAGTTGGAGCATAGGACATCCAAGAACCTTTGTATGCACTACAATAACGCTCATAAGTTAGAGGAGTGGCAACATCAAGCAATCTAATTTTTCCGTGTAGTTCGGGTATCATACTTTCAATAAACTCAATTATTTTTGCGGCGCTTTCGTTTTTAACTTCCTTGTACTGTTGACTGTTCAAGCATTTCCAAAATTCATAATCGCAGAAAATATTTACTTGTAAAATCGCTTTCCCTTTGGGTGCAAAATCTGGCTCGAAATTATAGCATTTGTAACTTAGTCCGCTCAATTTTTTACCGTGAATTTCTAATTCTCTTGCAAATGTTATTTGTTGCGGCAGTCCTTGCATATCGTGGTCAACAGCAAATGAGTATAATGCGCTCGTGAATAAAGGATATTGTGCCGGATTTCTGTCCCGATAGTCGAACGCTTTATCTTTATACTTGCCGCCTAAAAGTTTGAATGTTGTATGCGCGTCGCAAGCGGGGATTACATAATCCGCATTAACTATCGTACCGTCTTTAAGCATAATTTTTGCAAGTTTATTGTCAACGGATATTGAATGCACAGAAGTATTAAGAAACAATTTGCCACCCAATTCAAGATACTTATTTTTCATTCTTTGAGCCATTTTTAGTGAGCCGCCTTTCGGCACACCCGCATTATCGTGTAAAAAAGATGCATAACTTACAATGAATGAACTTATTGAAGCATCTTCCGATAGAGTAATAAAACTTTTAATCATTGCTTGAATTAAAGGGTGCTTAAATTTTTTTGCATACTCTACTGACGATATTTTTAGTTTTCTCATTAGCTTAAATGATTTGCCGCTTATTTTAAGCATAGCAAATAATTCTTTTATATTCATAAGGTCAACGGCATATTTTGGAGCTTCAACATTTCCTAATTGTTTTAAGTAATCGCATAAAATATCAATCTCATACTCGTCATTTGGTGATAGCGTTAATAATTGTTCTCTAAAATTTTCAAGACTATTGCATAAGTTGATTTGTTGTCCGTCTAATTCAAAAACACCAAAACTATCGTGTCTTATTATTTCTATATCGTCATTAAGCGCGTTTGTATCGTGCCAAAGACTATTGAATGTTCCGCCGTTTCTTTTTGTTCCTCTTAGCCAATGAATACAACCGTCAATATGATAACCCTCGCGTGTCCAACCCGTACATTGCCCGCCGGCAATAGAATGCTGTTCGTAGATTTCTGTTTCAAAGCCGGCTTTTCGGGCATATATACCGGCAACCAAGCCCGATACACCTGCCCCGATTATTGCAATTTTTTTCATAATACCTCCACATTGAACTTTTGCTCAAATACATAATAGCATTTTGAAAAAATATTGTCAAACAATATTGAGCCTTTGCTCAATAAATTTTCTGTTATCAAAAATAAAATGCCGCAATATTAGCGACACTTTGCATTACGCTTTTTCAAAAATTTATTTTATATACACCTACATAATCAAAAACGCGCCACAGTTTACCCGTGGTCGCACATTGTTTATTAGTCGGGTATCTTTTTATCGGCCTTTGTCTAAAAGAGCCAAATTACCGAAAACTGTGGCATTTTAGGGATTAAAATATGATTTACTTATCGTTGAATTGACCTTAAAAAGGAACTGGACATTTTCGTTTTTGCGCTCTATGTCGCCCATAGGCTCAAATATTTACAGTCATGTTACTACGGAATTTGAAAAAAATCAAATAGAATTGTTTAATAAAAAGGTTGTGCTTTTAAATTCGGATAATTAGGTGTGGCGTGTAATAGACGTGCGGGCAAAAAATGGCACAGTGGTTATGAGGTGTGAAAAAAATTGAATAATCTATGCAAAAAGGGTTAAGCTTTTACTAAAACTTAGCCCTTTTTATTGTGGTGCGAAGGATGGGACTTGAACCCATACGGTTGCCCACACGCCCCTCAAACGTGCGCGTCTGCCAGTTCCGCCACCCTCGCATGTGCAAGATAGATTATACCGCAAGTGCGGAAGGCTTGTCAAGAAAAATGCTTGAGTTTTATATATTTAATTAGCGCGTTGAACAGACCTGATACGGCTGTGGTTAATAAGTATATGCCTACCATAAAAAACAAAATTACGCCTATCAACGGCTGCTCGGAAACGAAGGTGCTTAAAATATCTATATGCGTAAATTGGGAAAAGCCGTCTGAGGCGACAGCCAGCGTAAATAAAACACTCATTGCTGTAAAAATGACGCCGAAAACAAGCGGCAAAACAAAGTGTGAGCCTAAGCCGCTGGGTTTTGGTTGTTGCTTAGCGGCTTTTCGAAAGGTTTTGTTTAGCTGTTTTATTTCTTTTTGCGCGGAAATTTCGGTTACCGTGCATCTATGGTACGATTGTGCGGCTAACGCCGATTTTAAATCGGTTAAAATTGAAAGCGGCAGTTTAGTAAATTTATAACGGTATAAGCCGTTTACTCGAAAAACTAAATATAGGCTAAACGTCTGCGCATTTGGCACAATGCGCGCCGTTATTAATTCGTAGCAAGAAAAATACCTTGAGCTTCCGCCGATTCGCACGGTTATGCCGACTGTGCTGATACGCAATAAATCGGGTGAAAGGCGCAGGTCTATTTTGGTGATTTTATGCAACGCGTCTAAGGCGGCGGCACTTTTTGCCGCTTCTGCCACGTCGGCTGCCGTTTCTGAATCGGACACTTTTTCTGCAAATTTTAAAAACTTACCCCACATTCCGAACGCCGATAAAACTACAATTAACGTAGCCGTGCAAGTTATAAGCAGCGCGCCTAAGGTATTATCTAATGAAAATTCGCCTTTGATTACGGTATATATAAATAAGGGCCACATAATAAGCGGCACGGCAAGCAGCATTACTTTGGCATAAATTTTAAACGCTTTGCCTGCCATTCGGTTATTTTCGGCAAGCGCGTAAAATTTGTTAAAGCTGATTGTGGGCGAATGCTGCGCTTGGTATTCGAAGTCTTGTTTGGGGGGCGGCGAAGACATTAAAGCTTATTCCTCCTGTGTTGGAAACGCTGAGCCTGTTATTAGGGGCTGTAATTCGGCTTGGGTTATGATGGGGGCGCACATAGAACCGTTTACTAGTAGGCGCAGGATTTGGGCTTCGTAGAGGATATCGGCGGCGGCGTTGAAGGTGTTATCCATAGTGCCTAAATGTATTTTAAGCCCGCGTTCTAGGTACATGCGCAATGGCGGTATGCCGTTGCCGCGCCCTGCATCGAAAGACGGTGTTAGGATAAGCCGCGCGTTTTCTTGCACCATAAGGTCTACATCGTCTTTATCTAAATATATGCCGCCCGCGATTTGGCTGTTTGACAGCAAGCCGTTTTGGTGCAGGTACATAATGGGGCTGAGGCGGTGTTTTACGTCGAACCTGCCTACTTCTGCTAATGTGCGCGCCGCGTCTATGAGAATTTTTGCGCCGCCTTTAAGGACGTGCTGCAAGCAAGCATCGAATACGTTGTCGGGGAGTTCTAAGGAAGAAAGATAGATGTTTTGTGAAAAAAAGTGCGTGAATGCGCGGTCTATAAGCTGATACGTTTGGAAATTTGGGTTGGGGGTTTGGACGGCGGGCGGCGGTGTTTTAACTATAATATTTGCCGCTGAATAAAGCGATACGGCCGTGTTGTACGGCAGAAAGGTTATGGCGTTTTGGAGGTTTTTTTGCATCCTTTTTGCATCCTTTTTGCATCTGTTTTTTTTATGTATTTTTTCTTTCTACCCCGTATATTTTTATTATATCATGCTTGTCAAGTTCCTCTGCGTTCTTTCCATTCCGCCCCGTCTAGCTTTCGCAGCAATGGGGTTGTTTGTTCCTTCTTTCCACCCCGTCCGCTGACGCGTCCACCCCTCAAAGAGGGGAATTTTTTAGCGGTAATTATTTTAAATCCTTAGCCGACATTGTGCATTGTGCATTAAATAACATCCTATATTACTATTATACCATGCTTGTCAAGACCCCATGCGTTTTAAGAATTTATCCATGCTGAAAGCCAGTTTTTGAAAGCGCTGCCGAAATCGGGGGAACGGGCGGCGTAGTCTACTATGGCGCAGACCGAACCTAGTTTGTCGCCCATGTCGTAGCGTTTGCCGATAAAATCGTAAGAAACTACCTTGCCCCCGCCTGCTAATATATTTAGCGAATCGGTAAGCTGCAATTCGCCGCCTTTGCCTGTCGGGGTGCGGCGGATAACGTTAAAGATTTCGGGTGTTAAGACGTAGCGCCCTAGTGCGGCTAAGCGCGACGGGAGTTTGTCTAGCGGGGGTTTTTCGATAATGGCGCGGGTTTTGTATACGCGGTCTTGCGGATTTTGGTTTGCGCCGCTGATGTCGGCAACGCCGTATTTGACAATGGTATCGTCTAAAACGGTTTGAACGCCTAAGACATTTTTTCCGTATTGGCTGTACACCTGTGCAAGCTGACCCATAACGGGGTTTTTTGCGTAAATTAAATCGTCCCCCCACGCTAAGCAAAACGGCTGCGCGCCGCAAAATTCTTCTGCGTATAGCACGGCATCGCCGCTGCCTAAGGGCTGCTTTTGCGTAGCAAAGGTGATGCGTGCGCCGCGTCCGATTTTATGTAGGATATCGGCAAATTCGGCTTTGCCCGAATCGCGCATTTTTTGTTCTAAATCGGGGTCGGGCGTAAAGTAGTGCCGAATGGCCTCTTTGCCTTTTCCTAAAACGATTAAAATATCGGTTAACCCTGAATCGATAGCCTCTGAAACGATGTGCCCTAAAACGGGCGTATCGATTACGGGCAGGATTTCTTTGGGGACGGCTTTGGTGATGGGCAGAAAGCGTGTGCCCATTCCGCCGCAAGGAATAACGGCTTTGGTTATTTTCATGGTTAAGAACTCCTTATGCTTTATAAATCATGCGGCGGCACGTTTCGCAAGCGCAAAAGCCGCTTTCGGTGAGGGCGGATTTGGCGGATTGCGACAGCGAAAGCCCGCAGCCTAAGCAGTTAAAGGTTTTGCCGCCGTCGGAGGAACGCGCCTCGACAAGCGGCGGGTATTTGTTATCGGCCGCTAATGCCGTATAGCGTTCCATAAGCGCGGGGTCTACTGCCGCGCGCGCTGCGTCTAATTGTTGGGTAAGCTGATTGATTTTAGGCTCTTGAACCTTGCAGAACGCGTCTAGGCGTTCTTTGACTTGCGCGTAGGCGTTTTTCATTTTTTTGCCTTTTTCTTGCGCCTCGCGGTAGGTGCGCACGGCAGACTCGGATTTTTTGCGGCGGTCGCCTACCCTTTTTTCTAGGTTTGCAAGGCGGTCGCGCAAGGATTCTAGCTGCGATAAAATACTGCGTCTGCCGTCTACATCGTCTTCGGGCAAGGTTTCTAAGCTAGCAAGCAGCTCTGCGGTTTTTGTTTCGGCTTCTTCGTAAAACTTTTGCGCGTTTTGGAGAAACGATAAAATATGCCCCGCCGATTCTTCGGAATCGGAAACGGAGGTTTTTGCCGCAGAAAACTCGGATTTGGTTTTTTTTAGGCGGGCGGCGTCCGGGTGCCGTTCGATTTCTAAATGAATTCTTTTTAGCTCGATATCAAGATTTTGATAATCTAACAAGGGCTTTAAATTTGGCATAATTTTAGTACTCCTTTATCAGGTGAAAATTTTTTCATACCCTATATTTTAGGGTTGGTTTCGGTAAGGGCTTGCAGAATTTCTACGTGTAGCTTTGCGGTTTTGCATGCGGCGTGCAGCAGTGTGCGCAGCTTGGCGATGTAGATATGCTCGGTGGTGTAGTGCTGCGGTTCTATTACGGTAAAGCCTTGTTCGCGGGCGTACAGCGCGACATGGTGCTTTACGTCTGCCGTGATAAGGCAATCTGCGCGGTGCTGCATGGCTTTATCGATATAGGTTGTATCGCCGCCGCCGCCGCCGTTTAGTACGGCAGCGCGGCGGATAAGTGCATCGGGATTGCCTGCAATTTTAATATGCGCATCGCCTAGCAGCTGTGCAAGCGTTTGTGCAAGTGCGGCGGCGGGGACGGCGGCGGGCAAGTCTCCTACGCGGCCGGCGCCTTCGGTTTGGGAGATGTACGGCATAAGCGGCAAAATGTTTTTAAGCTGTAAGCATTGCGCTAGAAAGTCGTTGATGCCGTTTGCCGAAAAGTCTAGGTTGGTGTGTGCGGAGTATACGTTGAGGTTTGCTTTGGCAGCGGCTAAGATGCTGCGCCCCGTAGGGGTATCGGTTGTGATGGCTTTAAGCGGCGCGTAGATAAAGGGGTGATGCGATACGATAAGCTGTGCGCCGTGTTGAATTGCTTCGGAAATTACGCTTTCGGTTACGTCTAGGCATAGCAAAACCTTTGTTAGGGGGGCGTTGCGGTTGCCTAGCAGTAAGCCTATGTTGTCGTATTCGTCTTTAAAGACATTTTGCAAGGGCGCAAGGGTTTCTATGAGAGTTAGTACGTCTTGTACGACGGGCATGAGGGGGTCTCCTTTTTATTGATAGTTTACAATTTTATTGAACTACAACTGACGACTGACGAATTGTTGTGGGGGGATGGGCTTTTCTTTCCACCCCGTCCGCTAACGCGTCCACCCCTCAAGAGGGGAATTTTTCTTCGGTTTTTTTTGATTTTTTTCTTTCCACCCCGTCAACTTCGTTGCCACCCCTCAAGAGGGGAATTTTTTAACGGTTTTTTCTTATATGCAATCAGTGAGGGAATTTTTTTGGGGTTTTTTTTAGAAAATAAATAGTAATGATTTGTAAGTTATCCGTTGTCAGTTATCCTTGCTATTCGTAGGATTTGGTAGGGTTTTTTGTTGTCGGTGACTAGGCAGTCGGTTTGAATGGTGTAGCCTAGTTCGGTTATGCCGCGACGCAGGCCGTCTTGAAAGTTTTGCGGGGCTAGCACCGCTGCGGGCGGCAGAAGGCTTTGTATGATGCGCAAGAGTGTTCTGCCGCCGAAGCCCGCGATTACGGCGCAGTCTATGGGGTGCGCTGTAAGCTGTGCACCGTCGCAGCATGCGTACACTACGGCAGTTTGGTGCGGAATGCGGCTAAGACGCGTTTGGGCTTTTTGCAGCGACGCGGACGAAATATCGTTGACGATTAAGGTTTCGGCCAGGCCCCTGCGCACGATATACTCGGATACTTTTCCGTGATCGCAGCCGATATCGGCCAGGGTTTTAGCGGGTGTAATCAACGAACAAATTTTTTCTATACGGGCTTTCAATCGATATAATCCCGCAGCTTTTTACTGCGCGAAGGGTGCCGCAGCTTGCGCAAAGCCTTAGCCTCGATTTGGCGGATACGCTCGCGCGTTACGCCGAATTCTCTGCCTACCTCCTCTAAGGTGCGCGGGTGGCCGTCCTCGATGCCGTAGCGCAGGCGCAGCACCATTTCTTCGCGCGGGGTAAGCGTGTCTAAAATTAGCACTAGCTGCTCTTTTAACAGCGTAAAGGAGGCGGCGTCTTGCGGGGCGTCGGCTTTTTCGTCTTCTATAAAATCGCCTAGCGAACTATCTTCTTCTTCGCCGATGGGCGTTTCCAACGATACGGGGTCTAGGGCGATGCGTTGTATTTCGCGCACGCGCTCTTCGGTAATGACCATTTCTTTGGCGATTTCGGCGGGTGTGGGGTCGCGCCCTAGCTCTTGCACCAGCTTGCGCGTTACGCGGATTAGCTTGTTGATGGTTTCTACCATATGAACGGGTATGCGGATGGTGCGCGCTTGGTCGGCAATTGCGCGGGTGATGGCTTGGCGAATCCACCACGTTGCGTAGGTGGAAAAGCGGAAACCTTTGGTGTAATCAAATTTATCAACCGCTTTCATAAGCCCTAAATTGCCCTCTTGGATAAGGTCTAAAAACAGCATTCCGCGCCCGACGTAGCGTTTGGCAATCGATACGACTAGGCGCAGATTTGCCTCTGACAGGCGTTGTTTGGATGCCTCGTCGCCCTCGCCCATGCGTTTGGCAAGCTCGATTTCTTCGTCCATAGAAAGCAGCGGCACTTTGCCGATATCTTTTAGGTATACCTTTACGGGGTCGTCTATGTTGACCTCGTTGTTTAACAGCTGCTCTATGGAATCGTCTTTGGCTAAATCGATTTGCGTGTCGATAATTTCGACTTTTTGGTCGGATAAGATTTTATAAACCTCTTCCATTTGGGCGGCGTTTGCCTCGCATTCTACTACCAGTTTTTCGCCTACCTCGTCATACGTAAGCTGACGCGTGCGCCCGATTTTAACTAGGCGTTCGATTTCTTTAATGATTTTTTCGCCCAGAATGGATTCGGGGTACGCCTTTACGATTTCGATGCCCGCTTTTTCCAGTAAAGAAATTACTTCTTCTAATTTTTCGGGCTGCGTGGCAAAATCCGCAGGCACGTTATCGGAAACCTCTGTATAGGTTAGCTTGCCCGATGCTTTGCCGCGCTCGATTAACGCCGCCGCCGCTGTTTGCAGTGCGTCGGGCTGCGGGGTTTTTTTAACTTCTTTTACTTCTTTTACTTTTTTTTCTTTTTTATTCATTCCTCACCGCCGTGTTTCAGTTGTTGAATTTTTAGGTTTATTTCTTGGATTTTTTGTAGTGCTGCAAGCTTTTCGCTTGGAACAGATGTTTTTTCGGCAAGCCTTGTTAAATATTCGTGTTCGGCTTGTAGGGCAGTTCTTTTTAATTCGTACACGCAATCGGTATAGTATTTTTGTGTGTCGTTGCCTTTGGTAAAGGGGTAATGTTGGATTTCGCCTAAGCTGGGCCAAAACGTTTCGTCAATCATTTCGTACAGGCTTGCCGTGCTTTCTTGCTTTTCTTTGCGGTTGGTTAAAAAGTACGTAATCGCTGTGCGGGAAAATTCATCGGTAAGAAAATCAAAGCTTGCGGAGTAATCAACATAGGGCTTATTTGCTGCAACTGCCGCTAACACAAACTGCTTTGCCGCGCTTATTTTGCTTGGTGCTTCTGCCGATTTTTCTTCGGCTTGTGTTTCGGTGCGCAGAGGCGGCGGCGCGATTTCGGTTTGGCGGTACAGCGTTTCTAACGAATAGCCCGTAAGCGTTTGGATAAGCTTTAAATAATCCTCTTGCTCGACGGGGTTTGTAAGCGCCTTTGCCACCTTTGCCGCCTCGACGGCGAATTGTGCCTTTTGCTGACTGTCGGTTAAATCGTACTGTTTTTTAAGCGTTTCGATTTTAAACGCGGGCAGCGGCAGGGCTTGGTCTAAGAGTTTTTGATAGTATGCCGCGCCGTGCTTGCGTACCGCGTCGTCGGGGTCTATGCCGTCGGGCATAATAATTACGCGCACGTTAAGCCCCGTTTCGTCTAAGATGTCTAGGCCGCGCAATGCTGCCCTCTGCCCTGCCGTATCGCCGTCGTAGCTGATGTAGACGCGGTTGGTGCCAAAGTTTTTTAGCTGCTTGGCTTGGGCGTAGGTTAGCGACGTACCCATGCTGGCTACTGCCGTATCAAAGCCGTAGGCGTGTAGGGCGATAACGTCCATGTAGCCCTCGCACAAAATAATGTACGGTACGGCGCGCTGTTTTTGCTTTTGCTTTTGCAATAGGTTTACGGCGTAGAGTGTTTTGCTTTTGTCGAATATCAGGGTTTGAGAGGAGTTGCGGTACTTAGCAAAATCGGGGTTTTTGATAAGCGTTCTGCCGCCGAATGCGACTACCTCGCCGAACTGGTTGATGATGGGTACGATAAGACGGTCGTAGAAAACATCGTATGTGCCGTTTTCGCTGACGGCTAAAATGCCTGCGTCTTTCATTTCGGCGTCTGTATAGCCTTTTGAACCTAGGTGCGTAAGCATTTCTGAACCGTTGAGAGAATACCCTAAGCCGAATTTAGTAATCAAACTGCCACTTATGCCGCGCTGTGATAGATACGCTTTTGCGGCGGCGGCTTCGGGCTTAGACAGGTTTTCGTGGTAGTGCCGCGCCGCCTCGCGCATGAGTGCGTACAGCCGCTCTTTTCTTTTAAGGGTGTCGGCGTCGTCTTTTTTAAAGCCGTCCCTTTGCGGGATTTCTAAACCTGCGCGTTTGGCTAGTATTTTAAGAGCGTCGCCGAATTCTACGTTTTCGATTTTTTTGATAAACGTGAAGGCGTTTCCGCTTTCGCGGCATCCGAAACAGTGATAAAACTGTTTTTCGTTATGCACCGAAAAGGAGGGCGTTTTTTCGTGGTGAAACGGGCAGCAGCCCCAGTAGGACGCGCCGCGCTTTTCTAGCGGCACATATTCCGATATCAGCTTTACGATATCGGTTTTTGCCAGCAGTTCGTCATAAAAATTGTTTCTTGTGTTTATGGTGCGTTTTCTCCGTTTACAGCTTGCTCCATCCTTTGGGGACGGTAAGCTCTCCGTACACCTTAACGGCGTAGCGGTCGCTCATCATAGAAATTACATCGCATACCTTTTGCTCTTTTGTGCTGTCTAATTCCCGAATGGATTTAGGGATTTTATCTAGGTTGTTTAGGTAATATTCGTATAGGTAGGCTAGCATGTCTTCTGCTTTTTTTTCTTCTTGCTTGGCCTCGCCTGAGGTGTATACGCGCTGAAACATAAATTCGCGCAGGGCGTTTATTAATTCGGCTTTTTCGGGCGACGGGCACACGAAATTTTGCGCATCGCTAAAATAAATTATATCCAAAATCATACTGTTGATACGCTTTGAATGGCTTGCGCCGAACGCATCTATATAGACTTTGGGTATATCCTTTGTTTTGAGTACGCCTGCGCGCAGCGCGTCGTCTATATCGTGGTTTATGTAGGCGATACGGTCTGCCCACGCTACTACATGGCCCTCTAAGGTGGCGGGTTTGCCTTTGGAGGTGTGGTTTAAAATGCCGTCACGTACCTCGCTTGTTAAGTTAAGCCCCGCACCGCCGCACTCTAAGCAGTCTACCGTGCGCAGGGACTGGATGTTGTGCGCAAACGGCGTAAAGCGGTTGAGTACCTTTTCGCCCGCGTGCCCGTAGGGGGTGTGCCCTAAGTCGTGCCCCAGTGCAATCGCCTCGCATAAGTCCTCGTTAAGCCGCAATGCGCGTGCAACGGTGCGCGCGATTTGGCTTACCTCCAACGTGTGCGTTAAGCGCGTGCGGTAGTGGTCGCCCTCGGGTGCTAAAAACACTTGGGTTTTGTGCTTTAAGCGGCGAAACGCCTTAGAGTGTACAATGCGGTCGCGGTCGCGCTGAAATTCGGTGCGCAAGCCATCGCTTGGCTGCGGAACTTTTCTGCCCTTAGTGTGTACGGCTTGGCATGCAAAGGGCGAAAGAAACTGCCGCTCGATTTCGTGTGTGGTTTGCAAAAAATTTTTCATGGTTTATAGCCCATACAAGGATTAAGCAAAAATCTGCTTAATCCTTGAAGAAATATACGGGTTAAAATAAAAGCTAAAGGGTGCGTCAGCCTTTTATTTTCTGGGATTTTTGATGTTGGCTTGCGCCGCCGCTAAACGCGCAATCGGGACGCGGTACGGAGAACAAGATACATACGACAGCCCGATGTTGTGGCAGAATACTACCGATTCGGGGTCGCCGCCGTGTTCGCCGCAGATACCGATTTTAAGGTTTTTGCGCACGGATTTTCCTTTTTCTACCGCCATTTTAACCAACTCGCCTACGCCGTCAAAGTCTATTTTGCCGAACGGGTCGAATTCGAAAATCTTTTTATTGTAGTAGTAGTCTAAGAATTTACCCGCGTCGTCGCGTGAGAACCCGAACGTCATTTGCGTAAGGTCGTTGGTTCCGAAAGAGAAGAATTCGGCCTCTTCGGCGATTTTGTTAGCCAAAATGCAGGCTCTGGGAATTTCTATCATGGTGCCGACTTGGTAGGTAAGCTTTTGCTTAGATTTTGCGATAATCGCATCGGCGGTTTTAACCACATAGTCTTTGACATATTTTAATTCTTTAACTTCGCAGACTAGCGGTATCATAATTTCGGGGACGATGTTCCAACCTTTTTCTTTGTTGACTTCTAACGCCGCCTCGATAACCGCCGTAGTTTGCATTTCGGCAATTTCGGGGTACGTTACGGCTAGGCGCAGTCCGCGATGCCCTAACATCGGGTTGAATTCGCGCAGCGATTCCACCGTGTTTTTAAGCTCTTCAAACGTGATTTTAAGCTCTTTGGCAAGCTTTTTGATGTCGTCGTCGGAGTGCGGCACAAACTCGTGCAGCGGCGGATCTAAGAAACGGATGGTGGCAGGCTTGCCCTCTAAGGCAAGGTAAATTTCTTTAAAGTCTTTTTTCTGCATGGGCAGTAATTTGGAAAGCGCGGCTTTTCTGGCCTCGACGGTTTTGGCTACTATCATTTCGCGCATTGCCATGATGCGGTCTGCCTCGAAGAACATATGCTCGGTGCGCGTTAGGCCTATCCCCTCTGCGCCGAAGCCTACGGCTTGCTTGGTGTCGGCGGGTGTGTCCGCGTTGGTGCGCACTTGAATGGCGCGGTATTTATCCGTCCACTTCATAATCGTGCCGAAGTCGCCTGCTAACAGCGTAGGAATGTCTACGCTTTGGGTAGGCAGTAAGCAATCGTAAATTTGTCCCGTAGAACCGTTTAGGCTGATAACATCGCCCTCGTTGAATGTTTTGCCGCCCAAAGTAGCTTTTTTGGCGTGCTCGTCTACGAATAATTCTCCGCAGCCGACTACGCAGCAAATGCCCATAGCGCGCGCAACAACGGCGGCGTGGCTGGTGTTGCCTCCCGTAGAGGTAAGAATGCCTTGCGCGATTTTCATGCCCTCGATATCCTCAGGGCTGGTTTCCGAACGTACCAAAACTACCTTTTCGCCTTTTTTATTCCATTCGACAGCCGCTTCGGCAGTAAATACGATTTTGCCCGCTGCCGCGCCAGGAGAGGCGTCTAAGCCTTTGCCGATAGGTTTTGCCGCCGCTAAATCTTTGGCAACAAATTGCGGATGCAGCAATGCGTCTAATAATTTGGGGTCGATGCCGCACAGCGCTTGCTTTTCGTCTATCATGCCCTCTTTAACTAGGTCTACGGCAATTCTTAACGCGGCGGCGGCGGTGCATTTGCCGTTGCGCGTTTGCAGCATGTACAGTTTGCCCTCTTCGATGGTAAACTCCATGTCTTGCATAAATTTATAATGCTTTTCAAGCTTTTGCGTGTAGGAAACAAACTCTTTGTAAATTTGGGGGTTTTGCTGCTCTAACGCGGAGATTTTCATGGGGGTGCGGATACCTGCAACTACGTCTTCGCCTTGGCAGTTCATTAAGTATTCGCCGTACAGCACTTTTTCGCCTGTGGAGGGGTTGCGCGAAAACGCTACGCCCGAACCGGAGGTTTCGCCTTTATTGCCGAACACCATAGATTGGATGTTGACGGCTGTTCCCCACTCGTACGGAATGCCGTTATCGAAACGGTAGGTGTTGGCGCGGGGGTTGTCCCACGAACGGAAAACCGCTTTGGTTGCCGCGATAAGTTGCTCTTTGGGGTCTTGGGGGAATTCTTTGCCTTGATTTTTTTTGTAGTTATCTTTGTACAGCTTTACGATTTCTTTTAAATCGTCCGCTGTTAATTCGGTGTCGTGCTTGACGCCCTTTTTGTTTTTGATTTCTTTTAACAGATGTTCGTAGACCTCTTTTTTCTGCTCCATAACTACGTCGGAAAACATTTGAATAAAGCGGCGGTACGAATCGTAGGCGAAACGCGGGTTGCCCGTTTTTTTGGCTAAGCCCTCTACCGATTGGTCGTTAAGCCCTAAGTTTAAAATGGTGTCCATCATGCCGGGCATGGAGGCGCGTGAACCTGAACGTACCGCAACAAGCAGCGGGTCGGCAGGGTCGCCGAACTTTTTGTTCATTTGCTTTTCTAGCCTTTCCATACATTCAAAAATTTGTTTTTTGATGTCCTCGTTGATGGCCTTGCCGTCTTTGGTGTACTGCGCGCACGCTTCCGTAGAAACGATAAATCCCGGAGGGACGGGCATACCTAAATTGGTCATTCCTGCAAGGTTTGCGCCCTTGCCGCCCAAAAGCTCCCGTTGGGTTTCGTTGCCTTCGCTAAACATGAATACGAACTTCTTTGACATTATTACTGTGTTCTCCTTGTAAAAAATTTATTTTCCTATGAGATTATACCAAACATATTGAATAAAAGCAAACATTTTAACGCGGAAATTTTAATTAAAGGAATTTTTATCTGGTAGGGTTTTGTTTTTGTTGTGTGATTGGGGGTATGGGGTTTTCTTTTTGTATTGACTGATTGGGGGTATAGGCGTTCTTTCCACCCCGTCCGCTTCGCGTCCACCCCTCAAGAGGGGAATTTTTCTGCGGTGTGTTTTAAATTCTTAGCCGTAATTTGTAAGTTGTCAGTTGTCAGTTGTCAGTTCAATTATTAGCGGATGCGGAGGGTGAATTTGGCGCGCATGCTGCCGCCTGTGGGTTTGTAGACGGTTTTAAGGGATTCGAAATACCTTTTAGAAGTGGGGGTAATCAATATATTTTCATAATAGCTTATGTAAAAATCAAAATTGTGTTCGAACGCGTATAAGTTATGCAAGAAGTATAAATGTATAGAGATAGAATCCTTTTCAATTGCGTATACATTCAATTTTAAGTTAATCTTGTTTTTTGCTGTAACTACGGCGTAGCGTGGAGTGGAATTTACGCCCACTACAATAACCGTAACAAAATCGCCTGTTGTCATATTTATTTGTACAGAATACGTGTCGGCTTTTTTTATAGGATAAAAAAAGCCGCCGCTGCCGTAACCGTATTCGCCGCCCACAAAACTGCTGTTTTGCGTTATATCTTTCCATGAGTAGGAAAATGCGGGACGGTAGGTATATGCTATGCAGCTGAATATGCCTGTTAGGGTTAGTACGGAGGCGGCTATTGCGGCAATAAGGCGTGATAGTAGGCGTTTTTTGGGCGTGGCGGGTTTGGGCAGGTTTTGGGGTTGAGGGTTGGGGGTGGATTGGGGTTGGGCGGGAGGATTTTCGGGTTGAGGGGGTTGTTCAAACTGTGCGGGAGGTTGTTCGGGGTTTGGGGTTTGTTCAAGTTGGGCGGGAGGATTTTCGGGTTGTAGCGGCATGTTTTCGCGCAAGGCTTGCATAAAGCGTTGCGGCAGCTTTTTAACGGTTAACAGCGCGATTAGCCCGACAAATACCGCTAGCGCGGTAAACGCAACCGATAGCGGATGAATTTTTAAGGAATCGATAAGCATGACGGGGTCGTGCGTTACAGGGCCTATTAAAAACATCCACGGGAGTATTTGGCTGATAAAAAACACGGCGAATATGATAAACGCGAAGTTGTAAAAAAGCTTTGTACGGGGTTTAGTAAATTTTTTGTTGGGGCGGTAAAAAAGCATAACCGCTATAAAAATACATAGCGGTAAAAGCGTGCCCGATATAATAATCCACGCATATGCGGCGGGTGTAAATTCGGTTGAGGTGGTAACGTATGCGTTAAAAAACGCAAGCGAAAAATTTTCTATCCGTCCGCCCGAAATCCATATCGCCAGTGCGTGGCCTAACTCGTGCAGCAGTACGCACAAAAACAAGACTGCTGCTATAAATACTGCGGCTACTGCGATACATAGAAGTTTTGCTTTTTTTGTCAAGTGTTTTTTTCCGTCAGGCTTTTGTGTATGGGTTATTTTTCTTTAATGGGGAATGGAGAATTATTGGCTTTTCTTTCCACCCCGTCCCTACGGGGGTTTTTATTGACAACTGACAACTGACAAATTTCGGCTAAAATTATTAAATAAAATAAATAGCAATAATTTGTCAATCGTCAGTTGTCAGTTGTCAGTTTACTTCATGCGGTAGATGGTTACGTCGCAATCGTTGCCGAAGGCATCTAGGATGATTTCTTCTACTACGCGCCAGTCGCCGCCTGCAAGCGAACAGGACATGCGGTACGGCAGGGCGATTTTTTTGTTGCCGTGATTTTCTTTTACTTTTTCCAGTGCGGCGCGTAAGGCGTTGTAATCGGTAAAGCAAAAGCCGCTGCCTTGATAGTTATCTTGGCCGAACAGGTTGCAGATAATTAGGCTGTTTTTGCCTTTTTCGACGGGGACGTCGCAAATGGTTCCTAACAGCTTTGCGTGGTCGTACCCCGCATCGGCGCAGACCTTTTGGTAAACCTCGAACACCTTTGGGTATTTGATTTTGATTTGCTTTGCAATGCCTGCGTCCATTGCGCCTTTGCAATTAACCTGATGGCAAATTACTTCTGCCCCGCTTTCTAAGAGGTTGCCGTTCATTATTTTAATCATAACATTCTCCTTACCGTTTAATTTTATCATACATCTATATAAAAGTCAATACTAAACTTTAAAAGTTTTTAGCCATTCGGCTACGATATTTAAGTCGGACGCTAGCTGTAAAAACGAAAAGCCGTCCGTCATATCTTTTGCAAATAACGCCGCGTTTTTAACTAGGGATACGGTAAAGCCTAGTTTTTTATAGGCGGTAATTCCCCCCTCGCGTTCGTATAGCGAAAACCACGCGTCAAAGGCGTCGAACGCGCTAAGCTGCTTTAAAAATGCGGGCGCGTGCGCGTACACGGACGCGATACGCTTTTGACGCTGCTCTGCGCTTTTGTATTTAGATTTTTTTTCTGCCGCGACGATATCAGCCGCGATTGCGGCAGGATACACGGCGTTTATTTTTTGCTCCCACGCTTTGAAAGAAAACGAAGGCGTAAGGCTGATGCGTGAACGGATGCGCGAACACAAAGCAGGGATTAGGCTGCGCACGATATGTAAGCTAAGCCCTAGCGTTTCGCCCTCGCAGCCGCGTTGGGCATCGGGGGTTACCGCGCTGAAAAAATTAGCAATTAGCTTTGCCGAATCGGTAAAGCCTGCCGAACCTGGTGTGTTTTCTTTATGGCTTTGCGCCGCGCATAACGCGCCGAATAACGCAAGCATGCCCTTATCGGAGTTTAGCGAATTAAGTCCGACTTCTTTAAAGCATGCCGCCGCCGTGCGCAGCTCGCCCGTTTGTGCCTGCGCGGCTTGCCCCGCGCCGAAGTCGCCGCTGTAAATGAGTGCGCCTGCGCGGCGTTCTATGCTTTCGGCCGCTAACGCCATGAGTACGGCAAGCCCTGCCGCCTTTAACATTGCGGGGCTTTTTAGCAGAATGCTTGAATCCGCAACGACAGCGGCGGCGGCGCGGCATTTAACGGCGCGCTTTTTCTTTTGCAGATTTAGTTCGGCAAACTCGGAAACGTAGGTTCCGCTAGATGCGGAAGTAGGTACGGATATAAAGGGCAGCTCCTCTGCCGCCGCCGCGTATTTGGCAATGTCGGTAACGGTTTTAGAACCTACTGCCACGATTAGGTCGCATTCTTGCAGGCTTTGGCGCACTTGATTAACCGATTTTTCGTCCGCGAAAACCGCGCCGTCAAAAATTACCGTATCGCATACGGCGATGTGCGCTAAGCTTAACGCGCCCGCGCGAATCGAATTTTCGTCTGATACCACTAAAACGCTGTTGCCGCGCGTAAGCTCGCGCAGTGCCTTTAATGCGTCTGTGCCGTAATAAACGGGCGGTGCGTTTTGGATACCGTAGGTACTTAAAAGATTTTCGGTGGTCATAGGTGCTTTCCTTTTTAGAGTAACAGAGCGGAATTTAGCTTTTGCTGCAAGTATTGCTCGAACAGTGCGGCGGCTTTTTTTAACAGCTTTGCCGCCGTGTGTTCTTCGGGGGAAATTTCGGGCAGTGTTTCGGGAGTTTGCGCTTTGGGAATGCCGCTAACCTCGCCGTAGCCTGCGTGTTGCAATGCGCGCGCTATAAATAACGCGGCGGCGGCGAAGGGGTCTTTGTTTTGATACAGCACGGCGCGGAATACCTTTAACAGATATACGAACAGCGCGGGTGCGGGCATGGACGAAACGGCAATATCGGCGGCTTCCAGCATAATGCTTGCGGCGATAAAGCGGAGGGGGTCGTATGTAAGGGCAAACAGGCTTTCTATCGGGCTTGCGCCCGTAACGGTGTTAAAGCCGTTGTTTTGGGTTAGTACAAATTCGCAAAAGGCAAAGGGCTGTGCGGCGGGTTTTAGCTTGGCGTTTGGTTTTTTTACGCCTTTTACCGCCGCTGTGATAATTCCGCCGTCTACGGTAAAAAGACGGATAAGCTTATCGTATTCTTTATAATCGGCCGCTTTGGTAACGATGGCCGTATGCCGTAGGGTCTGCAAGGGGTTACTCCTTTTCTTGATTTTTTAGCCGATGATACAGCATATAGTAGCCCGCCTCGCCTGTTTCGCGGAACATATTCCACGCTAAGAGGGCGGTTTGGGGTGTTTGAGGGTCGTTTTTTTTGTTGCGCATAGGTGCATTTCTCCTTTGTGAGGGGTATATTATAGTGTATGTAGTATGTGTATGCGCATGTGTAAATATGTAGGAGTTTTCTTTCCACCCCGTCCGCCTGTCGGCTGCAATGGGTTGTTTGTTCTTCGTGTTTTGGGAGTATAGGCTTTTCTTTCCACCCCGTCAACTTCGTTGCCACCCCTCAAAGAGGGGAATTTTTTTAAGGCTGTTAATTTTAAATCCTTAGCCGACATTCTCCATTTTCCATTATCCATTATCCATTAAGTATATCTTCTAGGTAGTTTTTTTTGTTGCGCCAGTCTTTGCGTACTTTTACAAACAGCTTTAAATAAACTTTTTTATCTAGCATGCGCTGAATATCCAGGCGCGCTTTTTCGCCGATTGTTTTTAGCATGCTGCCGTTTTCGCCGATTATGATTAGCTTGTGCGAATCCTTTTCGGTAACAATATCCGCCTCTACGGAGGCAAAGTTGTGCGATTCTTCCATTTTCTGTACCGCAACGCCGATGCCGTGCGGAATTTCTTCGTGCAGGTGGTACAACGCTTTTTCGCGGATTATTTCGCATATTTGATAGCGGACGGATTTATCGGTAAGCTGGTCGGACGGATAGTACTGCGGGCCTGGCGGCAATTCGGCTAATAAATATTGCCTAAGCTTATCTAAATTTTCGCCCGTTTTTGCCGAAACGGGAATGATTTCTTTGACTGCCGCCCTGCCCTCTGCGGGCTGCAAAAGGGGCGAAAGGCGCGATAAAATCGGATACGTTGTTTCGAACCCGGCAAGGTCGGTTTTGTTGACGGCTACATAGACGGGTGCGGGGCGCGCGCATTGCTTTTCTATAAAAGCGGTGTCCGATTCGGTAAGCCGTTTAGTTGCGTCTAGCACAATGACTACTGCGTCGGCGTCCTTTGCGGCGGCGTCTACCGCCTTACACATGTATTTGCCCAAAGCGGTTTTGGGGACGTGAACGCCGGGCGTGTCGATAAAAATCATTTGGGCGGAACGGGAGGTGTAAATGCCTGTTTGGCTGTCGCGCGTGGTTTGGCTTTTGGGCGAAACAATAGAAACCTTTTCGCCCATCAGTGCGTTCATAAGACTGGACTTGCCTACGTTGGGCTTGCCCAAAATAGAGATAAAGCCCGATTTGAACGGCGTGACCGCCGCTATGATTTTTTCTTCGGTTTCGCGCATGATTTTTTTGTCGGATTCGGTTTCGTGGTTGTAGCCTAACAGGTGCAGCAAGCCGTGAACAAACAAGTAATTTAGTTCGCGGTTAAACGAATGCCCGTATCGGGCGGCCGCTTCTTGGGCAATTTCGGTACACAGCATTATGCTGCCTAACAGTACGGCTTGTAGTTCGGGGTCGTAATCGCAGGGGTAATTTTTTTGTGTAAAGGGCATTATTTGGGTGAGGTTAGGAAAGCTGAGTACATCGGTGGGCTTGTCTATGCCGCGCGTTTGCAGGTTTACGCTTTGGATTTTTTGCTTATCGGCCTCGCAAAACTCTACCGCCGCCTCGCCCGATAGGTTTAAAACGGAGTATGCGGCGGCGCACAGTTGCGTAAAAACGGGTTGTCCGTCTTGATTGAAACAGTTTAGCATAAATTATTTCTCCGTTGTTGCTCCGTCTGTTGTGCCGCCGGGATATTTAAGCCTTTTATGAAACAGTCCGCCGTAAGCGGAGATAATGGTATCTTTTATTTTGGTTAAATCTCTAACCGAAATGTCGCATTGGTTTAGCTGCCCTGCGTCTATGCGGCTTTTGATAAGCTCGGATAACAGTGTATCTACTTTTTCGCCGTTTGGCTTGTCCATAGCGCGGATAGCCGCCTCGCCTGCGTCGCATAGCATAATAATGGCGGCGATTTTAGATACGGGCGTTACGCCGTGATAGCTGTACGGGTGCGCGTCTACCGCGCTGTCGGTAAGCTTTTTGGCTTTTTCGTAAAATACGGGGATTAAAAGCGTTCCGTGATGCTGAACCGTTACGCTTGCAACCTCTTTGGGGATGCGGTATTTTTGGCACAGTGCTAAGCCGTCGGTGGTGTGGGCGCGGATAATTTCGGCAGAAACCTCCGGTAAAAGCTCGTCGTGCAGATTGACTTCGGTTTGGTTTTCTTTGTAATATTCGGGGTTTTCTAGCTTGCCGATGTCGTGGTAGTAGGCGGCGGCGCGGGCTAGGTAGGGGTTTTCTCCGATTGCGGAGGCGCACATTTCGGCAAAGCCCGCAACGGCTAAGCTGTGGTTGAATGTGCCGGGCGCTTCTAGTCTAAGCCGTTTAATAAGCGGCGAATTGTGGTCGGTAAGCTCGACAAGGCGGAACGCGGTAAGCAGGTTAAATGCGCGCTCTAAAACGGGTTGCAGTGCAATGCCTAGCAGTATAGGGGCAAAGCAGCCTATCAGCGCGAAGCCTAGCGACGGCATAAACGGCTGAACAGAGAGTATGTGAGGAAAAGTTAGCATATAATGATTTTGCAGCAGTGTAAAGACTGCCGTAAACCCGTACATGACCGCCGCCACCATAATCCCCTTTAAAACGTATCCGAAGCGGCTTGCGCGGCTTGCCACCGCATACGCCGCTACCGTGCCGCCCGCTACGCCTAAGATAAATATGGTTAGCTCTTCTAACAGATAAAAGCTGCCCTCAGACGAAAAATAGTTTTGCGTTAGCAGCGTGGTAAGCATGAGTAGGTTAAAAAACAGGTTGGCAATAAACGCGTCGCGGCGGCTTGCAAGCGGTGCGATTATAAACGCCGCAAGCGCGGCAGGGATTGCAAAAATGCCCGCAAGCCCCAACGCAAGGCTGATAACGTAGGACAGTACAACCGCCGTTCCGATAGCGTAGAGTTCCCGCCCCGAAGATACAAGGTCGCGCCGCGAAAAAAGCAGGTACACCACAAACGCCGTTAAAATGAGAATAACGCACAGCGCAAACCCGAAGTAGCTGCCTATGGTGCGCAGTTGAATGGTATCGTCTAACGTAAAGCGTAAAAACGCCGCCGCGATTACAATCACCGCAAGCACGGCAAAAAAGCATATGGTTTTAAGCTTTTGCGCGCGGTCTATATAAATTTGTTTAGGGATTTCGTGTTCCATAAGGGAGTTCCTTTATTTACTGACAATTTACAATTTACAATTGACGAATTTCGGATAAATTTTTAAATAAAATAAACAGCAATAATTTGTAAGTTGTAAGTTGTCAGTAGTACTTCATGATTTTAGGGTACAGTTGTCAATTGTTTTCTTTCCACCCCGTCCGCTTCGCTTCAATGGGTCGTTCGTTCCTCACTCCCCGCTTTGGCTAAAAACACGTTGTGTTTTTGCGGCTGTCGCCGCCGCGTCGCGCCTGCAAGAGGGGAATTTTTTTAAGGTTTATATTTTAAATCCTTAGCCGAAATTTGTCAGTTGTCAATTGTCAGTTGTCAGTAGACTTAACTGCTGCTTCGTAGGCTTTTACGATGCGTTGGACTAGTTCGTGGCGCACAACGTCGGCGGAGGTTAGGCTGCAAACTGCAATGCCCTCTGTTCCGTCTAGGATTTTTACGGCATGGTTTAGCCCGCTTTGTTTTCCTTCGGGCAAATCTATTTGGGAGGGGTCGCCGTTTACAATAATTTTACTGCCCTCGCCCATGCGTGTTAAAAACATTTTCATTTGCTCGACGGTGGTGTTTTGCGCCTCGTCTAAGATGATAAATGCTTTGGACAGCGTGCGGCCGCGCATGTACGCCAGCGGCGCGATTTCTACTACGCCGCGCTCGATAAGCTTAGCGTAATTATCCGTGCCGAACATTTCTTGCAAGGCGTCAAACAGCGGCCTTAGATACGGGTCTACTTTTTGCTGTAAGTCGCCTGGTAAAAAACCTAGACGCTCGCCTGCCTCGATGGCGGGGCGCGTTAAGATAATGCGCTCTACCTCGTTGCGTTTATACGCCGTTACCGCCATAGCTACGGCTAGATACGTTTTGCCCGTTCCGGCAGGACCGAAACCGAAAACCAGTTGATGTTTTTTAATAGCGTTGACGTATGCGCGTTGGCCTGCGGTTTTGCATTTGATAGATTTGCCGCGCGCCGTTACTGCCACTATTTCTTTACTAAGCTCTACTATTTCGCCGCTTTGCCCTAACTGCACCATTTCCAACGCGCGGCGGATTTTGGGCTTGTCTAAGCTTTCGCCGCGCACGGCTAGCTCGTTAAGCTTTTCTAACAAGGTGGCGGCGGTGTTGGCTTCGTCGCGTTTTCCGCTTACCAAAACGCCGTCTTGCGCCGCCGTAATGCGGACGGACGGCAATAAATCTTCGATTAGCTTGATGTGCCCGTCGAATGCGCCGAATATTGCCGGCAGTGCGTCTTTTGACAGTGTTACGTTTTTCTTAATAGTTTCCATTTTTTTAGTTTTGTGCTATCAGCATTTCCGCCTGCGTAAATACGTGCAGGATGTAGCCGTCTTGGGATATTTGTTCTAGCTTGGTTTGTACGGTGAGTTCGCCGCCGATTGCTTGAATACTTCTGTTTGCTGTTGCGGTATCGGTAAAGTACTGTGTGCGCTCGGCTAAGTCGTACTTGATGCGGGATTCAGATACTTGATAGTAAACGGTTTGCCGCATTTTTAAGGGTATAAACCAGTTTTGAAACGCGTAAATTTCGCGGGTTTCGGTTTCGTAAGCGGCAAAGCCGTGCCGTTCTTTTGCGCCGATTTTTAAGCCGAATAAGGTGTATTCGGTGCGGCGGCGTTTCTTTCCTGTACGGACGTGTACGGTTTGGTTTAGCGAAAAGGCAAACGAATCTGTAAACGTAACCGTGCCGTACACCGTGCCTACCGCTCCTACGGGGATTTCGGTTTGGTCTTGTGCGGAGATTCGGTACGCGCCGATAAGCTTTGCGCCGCTAAACACGCGCGAACCGGGTTGAACAAGCGGCGTTCCGCTTTCGGCGTTTATGCGGGTAACAACGGCGTCGCATCGGCTGAATATGCCGTTTACAGCAGGAGGCGGAGGCGTGTACGCATCTATGGTTTCGGTTACCTCTATTTTTAGCGTAACGCCCGAAAACGATACGGAGGTTTCCAGCACGTCGTCTTGCGCATTAACCAGCGAACGCAAAGCAGTAAAGTTTATGCCGGATTTAGCCGTGCCGCGCTTTATGCCGTTTTCGGCAAGCAGCCGCTCAATTGCTGCTGTTTCGACTTTTTCTGCGCCTGTAATTTCGATGCGCCATATAAAGCGGTACGAAAACGCATATAACACGGTAAACAGCGCAATGCACGCAAGCAGCGCGGCTTTTGCTATTAGGTAACGGCCGAAAGAACGCGGCGAAACGCTTGCCGTTACGGTATAAGTATAGCATAGTTTTTTTAAAATAGCAAAAGTTTTATTGCAATCTTTTTGGGCGACTGTAATATAGATTTTTGCAGGCGAAAGCTTGTCTATGCAGCTGCACGCCACGCCCTCGCCGCGCAAGGTGTTAAGCAGTCGGGTTTGATTGAACCCCTCTATGAGTATGCGCGTACCGTAACGCGTTTTTGCTTTATTTTCTGTTTTCATTACTTAAACCTCTTCGGTGCGGTTGATGGTGCCTTTTACTACCATTGTTTTTTCTTCTAGGCTGAAAATCGCCAAACCCTCGCCCGATACGCGGATGCGCGGTTTGCCTGTGTCTACAATTATTTCGGTATCGGAAATTACCAGCAGTTTTTTTACGCCCTCTATGTACACTGCCTCGCCGTTATAATTTACTAAACTGTACCCGCCCGCGATGTGCGCCCAGTCCAAGCCTAAAATGTTGCCTATTTCTTGATAAAAGCTCATAGAAAAAAACCTCCCCTACTAGTGTATGCGGAAGGTTATTTACTAAGAAGTTTTGTTTTTGCGTAGCCCGCATCAACGGCACTATTCGCGCCCATTGGGTTCGACTAGAATTCTTTCTCCGTCTACGGACGCCACGCGTACCGTGCTGCCGCGTTGAATAAAGCGTTCGCTAGTTACAAAAAAGGTAACGTCGTTAATTACCATGCTGCCGCTATTTGAAATATCGGTGGCGGCAACGCCGTTAAGACCTGTTAAAAAAGCGTAATCGTCTTTTTTTTCGCTTGCGCCGCGTAATAAAAGATTAAGCGACTGATACAGCCATTGACGTTTTTGAAACCTTAAAGAAAGTAAGTGCGCAAATAAAATCAAGGCGGCGCATAAAAGCAGCATAAGCAACAGTACCGCCGCCGTGCCGCCGTTAAGCATGCGCACGGATATGCCTGCCGCCGTCAGCACCGCGCCTGTTATGCCGAATGCCCCTTTGCTGCGGCGGAAAATTTCGACTAATACCAACACAAGCCCCGCCGTAAGCAGCGAAACCGAAACTACGCCGAAGCCCATGATAAAGTTTATAAAAAATTCACCGATTTGAATCATAGGTTATTGCGATTTAAAACAATCTAAACCGCAGGGTAGACGCTTACTTGCTTTCTTCCTGCGCGGCTTTCAAAGCGCACATTGCCGTCAATCAGCGCGAATAACGTATCGTCGCTGCCGATGCCTACGTTTTTGCCTGGACGGACGCTGGTGCCTCTTTGACGCACTAAAATATTGCCTGCCAAAACAAATTGGCCGTCGGCGCGTTTAACGCCTAAGCGTTTGGATGCGGAGTCGCGGCCGTTTTTGGACGAACCTACGCCCTTTTTTTGTGCAAATAATTGAATATTGATAAACATTTTATAGTACCTCGTGTATTAAACTTTTTATTCGGCGGTGAGTTTGATGTACTTGCCGTATTCGATGCTAAGGTCTGCTATTCCTACATACATGGTTTCTAAAATCATGTCGGCGTTGTTGCGTTCGGCGGGCTGTAAACCGTCGGGCAGTTCTAACAGCAGCGTGCCTTTTTTGGCGTCCGTTTTATATTTTACGGGAATTGCCGCAACCTGCATAAGCCCTAAAACTGCCGTTTGCACAATGCTAGACAGCGCGGCGCAAACGATATCCTCGCCTTCTTCGCCGTAATCGGTATGGCCGTCGCAAAAAACCTTTACGATTTTTCCGCTTTGTCTTGTAACGGTTATGTGTGTCATGTTAACTGAACGGTAGGATTTTTATGCGGGTAAAGAGTTGTCTGTGCCCTTTTTTGGTTCGCACATTTTTTTTAGGCTTGTACTTGTAGACGGTTATTTTTTTGCCCTTGTTGTGGCTTACGATTTCGGCATTAACCTTTGCTTTTACCTCGCTGCCGGTTAAAACCTTTTCGCCGTCTACCGTCATGAGCACTTCCAAAGCGACTAAGCCGCCCTCGACCTTTCCCGAAAGCTTTTCTACTTCCAAAACGTCGCCTGCCGCCGCTTTGTATTGCTTGCCTCCGCTTAAAACTATTGCGTACATGGTGTGTTATGCACCTCCCTCAAAGATGTTTACGCCGCGTCAGGCAGCTGATTAACAGCGTTTTAATAGCCTGGTGCGAGCGATACGAAAGACAGTATAGCATACGGGAAAGGCGGTGTCAAGCGTTTTAGTAATGGAAAATGGAAAATGGAGAATGGAAAATTAAAGGGATTTTAAAAGCCCCGTCTACGAAAATAGGCGGGGCTTTAATTGATAGGGTTGATTTAACCGTGCCTTTACACTTAGTCTACCAGCGTGGCGTTGGGCAGGTTGATTACGGTAGTTCCTACGTCTTTAAGGGCAGCATTTACGATGATTGTCATATCCTCGAAGTCTTCTAATTCTTCTAACAAGTCTTCCATAATTTCTTCTATAAAAGCATCAATAAACTCTTGTACCGAATCAAAGCCTGCGTCCAGTGCCATTTCAAGCATGAATTCATCAAAGTCCAAATCGTACGTATCTGCCAAATATTCGATATATCTATAAAACTCTTCCAGCTCTTCTTCAATCATGCTGACCAGCTCAGCCTCGGACGTGATAAATATTCTGGCAGTCATTACAAGCGAACCGTTTGCGCCAAAGGTAAGCGTTACATTGTTGGTTTTGCCAAGCCCAAAATTCATGGTTTTGCCCGCTTTGAGTCTCCATACGCCGCTAACGAGCTCAAAGTCTTCTGTATCGAATTGTTCTGCAAACACATGCAGGAAATAGTTGGCGTCCTCATTCCAGTCGTCCTGTGCAGTGTCGCCTGTAGACTCTATCCATTTAAGCCACTTATTGTCTTCACTGTCAAACCCATAGGAAAAGATACTTCCGTTTTCAAACGATTGAAAATATTCGTCCTTTTCTGTTTCGGCGGGGTTGTTGCCTTCCCGTACGGTTTCTTCATTAAGCATATACCATTTAAAGCCGTCGCGCTTAATTACAAATTTTTCAGTCGCGGTTGCGTTGCCTACTGTTATGGTCATAGTTTGTTCTAGCGTCCAGTTGGTTTTGGGGGCGGTTTCTGAGAGAAGCTCCTCAAAGAAGCTTGTAAAGGCTTCGGGGGTGGTCGGGCCAGTCGGGTCGGGCGTGTTCGGGCCGCACGCTACTAAGCCTACTGCCATAATCAGCACCAGCGGCAATACGGCTAACCATTTTGCAAATTTTTTCATGTTTAATTTTCTCCTTTTTTGTTATTATTGTCTACATAGACATTTTTATGTAAACTTGCATTAAATTAAGTTTATCATACCCCCCCCGCACGTCAAGCGTTTGAGTTTTTTTACTTGATTAAAATTTGATTAGAAATAAAAGAGGGGGATTTCCATTAACAATAATTATCTTGACAAACGGGCGGTTTGGGGTTATACTGTATAAAAGTAAGTAAGATGCGAAAGGTTAAAGGTTAATAGTATTAGTATGAAGAAATATTCTGTCGGGTTGGACGTAGGTTCTACCACCATTAAGACCGCCGTATTAGACAATACGGGTAAATTAGTGTATCATAGCTATGAGCGTCATTTATCGGATATTAAGGCTACCTTGCAACGGGTTATGGGCGAGGTTTTGGCGCGGTTTGATAATTTTGGCGTAATGGTTACGGGTTCGGGCGGCATTAGCGTAAGCAGATGGCTGGGTGTTGGGTTTATTCAAGAGGTTGTGGCGGGTGTAAAGGCGATAGAAACGTATCTGCCGTTAACGGACGTAGCCATAGAATTAGGCGGAGAGGACGCAAAAATTACGTACTTAACGGGCGGCTTAGAGCAGCGCATGAACGGTTCTTGCGCAGGCGGCACGGGTGCGTTTATAGACCAAATGGCAAGCCTTTTAAATACGGATGCGGCGGGCTTAAATGAGTTGGCTAAGCACGCTAAGCTTACCTACCCTATTGCTAGCCGTTGCGGCGTGTTTGCCAAAAGCGATATTCAGCCGCTGATTAACGACGGCGCGCAAAAGCCCGATATTGCGGGTTCGGTGTTTCAGTCGGTAGTTACGCAAACGATATCGGGCCTTGCCTGCGGAAAGCCGATTCGCGGAAACGTTGCGTTTTTGGGCGGTCCGCTGCACTTTTTATCGGAACTGCGGAAAAAGTTTGTAGAAACCTTAAAGCCGCAGCAAAGTTATTTTCCTGAAAATTCGCAAATTTTTAACGCGCTGGGCGCGGCGTTGTCGGCGGATAATCTGTTTTATGCCGCCGATTTAAAAAAGCGGTTAAAAACACTGGCGCAAGAGCAAGAGGCCGAAGTGGAAAGGCTGCCCCCCTTATTTGAAAATGAGGGAGAAATTGCGGCGTTTCGGGCGCGGCATGCAAAATCGCATATTCCGTTTGCGGAGATTTCTGAGGCGGAAGGGGCGGTTTTTTTAGGGATAGACGGCGGCAGCACCACTACGAAAATCGCGCTGATTGATGCAAACGGCGGTTTATTGTATCAGTGGTACGGCGCAAACTGCGGAGACCCGTTGGCTACCGTTACGGATATTTTAAAAGAGATTTATACGCTGCTTCCCGAAAAGGCTTTTATCGGGCGCGCTACGGTAACGGGTTACGGAGAACATTTGTTTAGGGCGGGCTTGCGGGTTGACGCGGGCGAAATAGAAACGATGGCGCACCAAACCGCTAGCAATGTTTTACTGGAGGGCGTAGAGTTTATACTGGACATCGGCGGACAAGACATGAAGTGTTTGCGCTTACAAAACGGCGTAATTAAGGATATTTTATTAAATGAGGCTTGTTCGTCGGGGTGCGGCAGCTTTATAGAAACGTTTGCGTCCGCACTGGGGTTAGGCGCGGAGGAGTTTGCTAAAAGAGGATTAGAGTCCGCCGCGCCCGTGGATTTAGGTTCGCGCTGTACGGTGTTTATGAATTCGCGCGTGAAGCAGGCGCAAAAGGAAGGCGCGAATGTAGCCGACATCAGCGCGGGGCTTGCGTATTCGGTAGTAAAAAACGCGCTGTTTAAAGTTATTAAGCTGCGCGATGCAAACGAAATCGGCGATAAAATTATTGTTCAGGGCGGCACGTTTTTAAATGAATCGGTACTGCGCGCGTTTGAAAAGGTTAGCGGCAAGGAGGTTGTGCGTCCTGCGCAAGCGGGGCTTATGGGCGCGTATGGGGCGGCGGTTTTATCGCGGGACGGTTATAAGGGCGGTGTTTCCGGGCTGATTAGTAAAGAAGAATTAGCAAAGCTTACCGTTAAAAAAACGGGGGCGCGCTGTCATCGCTGCGGAAACAAGTGCTTGCTTACCATAAGCGACTTTGGAAACGGCAATAAATTTATCTCGAATAACCGCTGTGATAAGGGCGGCGGCGCACAAGGTGCGTCCATTGCGCAAAAGCCGCCTAATATGTACACCTATAAATATAAGCGGTTGTTTGAGTATTATAAGCCTCTTCCCCTTTCGGAGGCGAAGCGCGGGCGGATAGGTGTTCCGCGCGTGCTGAACATGTTTGAAAACTATCCGTTTTGGTTTACGTTTTTAACCAAGCTTGGGTTTCGGGTGGAGTTAAGCCCCGACAGCAGCCGCGATATTTACGATTTGGGCATAGAAACTATGCCTAGTGAATCGGTTTGCTATCCTGCAAAGCTAGCGCACGGGCATATTACCGCGTTGGCAAATGATGGGCATACCACCATATTTTATCCGTGTATTCCTTACGAAATGCAGGACGACCCGAACTCGGACAACCATTATAATTGTCCGATAGTCAGTACGTATCCTGAAAATATCCGCAACAACATGCACGAAGTGTTCGGCGATTTTGTGGAGAGTGAAGAACCTGCTAAAATTAAGTTTCTCTCCCCTTTCTTGCCGTATAATAATCCTAAAAAGCTTGCTGTTAGGCTGTGCGAGGTTTTTGGCGATGTTGCGCCGCGTGAAATTCATGCGGCGGTAAAGGAGGCGTATGCGGAGGATAAAAGGTTTAAGTCTGATGTAGCGGCTGAGGGTAAGCGCGTACTGGATTATATAGAAAAAACGGGCGGACACGGCATTGTGCTGGCAGGGCGGCCGTATCACTTAGACCCCGAAATTCACCACGGGCTGCCCGATATGCTAGAAAGCTTTGGCATGGCGGTGCTTACAGAGGACGCGATTAGCCATTGTCATAAGGTTCCGCGCCCGATTCGTGTAGTAGACCAATGGATGTACCACTCGCGGCTGTATTCGGCGGCGCATTATGTGCGGACGCGCGACGATATAGATTTGGTGCAGTTAAACAGCTTTGGGTGCGGCTTAGACGCCGTAACCACCGATCAGGTGTATGAATTGCTGGCGGCGGCAAACAAGCCCTACACCACGATTAAAATAGACGAGGTAAACTCGTTGGGCGCGGCGAAAATCCGCATACGCAGTTTGCTAGCGGTAATTAACGAACGCAAAAGCAAAAACATTAAGGCGTGCGCTTTTCCCGCCCCTGAAAAACGGGTGCGCTTTACCAAAGCTATGCGCAAAACGCACACGATTATCGCGCCGCAAATTTCTCCTATTCATTTAAACATTTTAGAGGGCGCGCTGCAAAAAGGCGGCTACAAGGTGGAGGTATTGCCAGAAAGCCCTACGGCGTTGGACGCGGGCTTAAAATATGTAAACCATGATGCTTGCTACCCTACCATTTTATCGTTGGGACAAGTTTTAGACGCGCTGCTAAGCGGTAAATACGATGTAAACCAAACGGCCGTTATGATGACGCAGACGGGCGGCGGCTGCCGTGCTACAAATTATATTCCGCTGCTGAGAAAGGCGTTAAAGGAATCGGGCATGGGACAGGTTCCTGTGGTTAGCTTAAATTTTGCGGGGTTAGAAAAAAATCCCGGGTTTAAAATGACAATTCCTCTGATGCTTTCTATGATAAAGGCGGTAATTTACGGCGATTTGTTGATGCGTCTGTTGTACCGTGTGCGTCCGTATGAGGCCGAAAAGGGCGCGGCGAACCGTTTGTACGAAAAGTGGGCAGCGATTTGTAAGGAGGCTATGCGGTGCGGCGGCAAGCATTTTAAGAAAAATATTGCCGCAATGGTTAAAGAATTTGACGAACTGCCGCTAACAAACGAACAAAAGCCGCGTATCGGGGTGGTGGGTGAAATTTTGGTTAAGTTTCATCCTGTGGCGAATAATTTTATTGTGGATATTATAGAGGCGGAAGGCGGTGAGGCCGTAATGCCCGACTTGTTAGACTTTTTTATGTACAGCTTTTATAACGACATTATAAAATACGATTTATTAGACGGAAAATTTTGGCGCATGCTGTTGGGCAAGCTGTATATCCGCGTGATTGAAAGCGTTAAAAAGCCTATGTATAAGGCGTTGGCGGGCACGAAATTCGGCGCGCCTACGCATATCGCGCGCATGGCTAAGGAGGCGTCGCGCGTGGTGGAGTTGGGCAATATTTCGGGAGAGGGTTGGTTTTTGACGGCAGAAATGTTAGAACTTATGCACGCGGGCGTGCATAACATTGTATGCGTACAGCCGTTTGCGTGTTTGCCTAACCATGTAACGGGTAAAGGCGTAATGAAAGAACTTAAACGGCAAAATCCCCTATCTAACATTGTGGCGGTAGATTATGACCCCGGCGCAAGTGAGGTGAATCAGCTAAACCGAATTAAGCTGATGATGAGTGCGGCGTTTAAAAATTTGCAAAAGTAGCTTTTCTTTCCACCCCGTTTGGTTGGGGGCTAGGCTTTTCTTTCCACCCCGTCTGATTGGGGGTATATGCTTTTCTTTCCACCCCGTCAGGCTTGCGCCTGCCACCCCTCAAGAGGGGAATTTTTCTATTGCTATTTACTTGATAATCACAGCGCCTGCAAGAGGGGGATTTTTTAACGGCTATTTATTTAAAATTCCTTAGCCGACATTCTCCATGTTCCATTTTCCATTCTCCATTAACAATAACGCCGCGTCGCACCTTACTGCCCCCAGTGTATGGTTGCGGTTGTGCCTGCGTTCCAGTCAATATGCCACCCGTCGGGAGGGCTTAAATGGCCTTGCACATAAATGTCGGTAAGGTTATCGCTTTCCCAAAACGCAAGCTCCTCGATAAAGGTTACCGAATCGGGAATTTCGATAGAGGTTAAGTTTCTGCAACGACTAAACGCATATCTGCCGATACTCGTTAGCTTACTTTCAAATATTACGTTGGTTAAGCCTGAGTCGCTAAACGTATTATTTCTGATACTCGTTACCAAATTGGGTATTACGATAGAGGTTAAGTTTGTGCAATTCGCAAAAGCACTCTGCCCGATACTTGTTACCAAATTGGGGATTTCGATAGCTTCTAGGAATCTGCAATGCTCAAACGCACCATCCCCGATAGAGGTTACCGAATTGGGGATAGTAATAGAGGTTAAGTTTCTGCAACCTCCAAACGCACTATTTCCGATACTATCACCTCCTGCAATAATTACCGTTTTAAGTGAGGATGGTATAAAGATAAATTGATTGACGCTAGATTGTGCCCCGAAAATCCATCCAAAATGCGTATTGCTTGTTCCGTTTAAAGTGTTACCTACAAATGGGATTGTGATAGCGGTTAAGCCTGTGCAACCCCAAAACGCCGACTCCCCGATAATCGTTACAGAACTGGGGATTTCGATAGTGGTTAAGCCTGTGCAACCCCAAAACGCACTATCCCCGATTTCCGTTAGCTTACTATCGCTTTCAAATATTACGTTGGTTAAGCCTGTGCAACCCTCAAACGCATATTGCCCGATACTATCACCTCCTGCAATAATTACCGTATTAAGTGAGGGCGGTATAAAGGAATTTTGATTGCTGTTAGATTGTGCCCCGAAAATCCATCCAAAATGCGTATAGCTTGCGTTTGTTTCGTTTAAAGTTCTACCTGCAAACGGGATAGTGATAGCGGTTAAGCCTGTGCAACCCTCAAACGCACTTCTTTCGATAGTCGTTACCGAATTGGGGATACTAATAGAGGTTAAGCCTGTGCAATTATAAAACGCCGACCCCCCGATTTCCGTTAGCTTACTATCGCTTTCAAATATTACGTTGGTTAAGCCTATGCAACCCTCAAACGCACCGTTCCTGATAGAGATTGCCGAATTGGGGATTATAACCTCTGTAACCGTTTGGTTGTTTTTGAAAGCGTCTTGCGCTATGGCGGTAATATTGTATCCTAATATTCGGTTAGAAATAGTTAGCTTTGTTAAGGTTGCACCGTACTCGGTTAGGCCTGTAACGGTGTTTCCGTCGGTGGTAAAAATTTCTTCGCAATTAATTTCAATGTCGTTGTCGGGATTATCGGGGTTGTTGCACGCGGCAAAGGCTAGCGCAAAGATGCTTACGAATAATAAAGCGGTTGCGATTTTAATAAATTTTCTCATCGGGGGGACCCTCCTTAGTGTTTAATAGGTGGTGTTTGTAAATTAAGTATAGTATAACACTCTCCTGCCGTCAAGTGATTAAAGGGGGGTTGTGTTTATGCTTTTCTTTCCACCCCGTCCGCTGACGCGGCAATGGGTCGTTCGTTCCTCACTCCCCGCTTTGGCTAAAAACACGGTGTGTTTTTGCGGCTATCGCCGCCGCGTCGCGCCTGCAAGAGGGGAATTTTTTTAATGGGAGTGTTTTATTCGGAGAAGTTTTTGAAGTAGTGTTGGATTAGGACGATGGGGGTGCCTTTGTCGCCGCTGCCGCTTGTTAAGTCGGACAGGCTGCCGATTAAATCTGTTAATCGGCGCGGCGTAGTGCCTAAAGAGTCGGCAGCGCAGCTTTTGGCAGGCTTTTTTTCGGCGATAATCTTTTTCATGCGCTGTTCTGCCTCGTCGCCGCTTAGTGCGGAAATTTGGTTGTCTGCGATGTATTTAAGCTTGATTTCGCTGGGGGTGCCGTGCAAGCCCGAAGTAAAGCCCGGGCTTACTACGGGGTCGGCAAGCTCCCAAATGCCGCCTACGGGGTCTTTGTACGCGCCGTCGCCGTACACCATACATTCTAGCTGTTTGCCCGTAGCGTTATATAAGCTTTTTTGCAGTTCGTGCGCAAATTTCATGGCATCGCGCGGAAACAGCTTTACCGTGTCTGCCGTAGCCATGTTGCTGCCTAACAGCCCGTATTCGGCGTGGTAGCCGCTGCCTTGTATGCTTTCGTTTAAAAAATCGGTTAGCGTATATACTTTTTTTGCGCCCGCCTTTAACAGGATGCGGCGGGTACGTTCGCGCGTGTGTATATCTGCGCATATAACGCTTTTGGCGCGGGTGAGTATGTGCAGAGGGTCGTTAGAGAGTATAATTTCTATATTACCGCCTAGTTCTTTATAGTAGCGGATATAATCTACGCCTGTGTAGACATGCTTGGGGTTGGGGCAAAGCTTAAAAAATTCTTCCTCTGTAAAATTCATTACGGCGGGATTTATGCCTAATTCGTCTAAGGTGTCTATGCTTACTAGGTGGTTGCCTACCTCATCGGAGGGGTAGCTGAGTTGCACCACCAATTTTTTAACGCCCTTTGCAATGGCTTTAAGTACCAGTGAAAAGCGGTTGCGCGACAAAATAGGAAAAACAAGCCCTACAGTTTTATCTGAAAGCTTTTGCGAAACATGCGCGGCGATTTGGTCTACGGAGGCGTAGTTGCCTTGTGCGCGCGCTAAAATGGCTTCGGTTACCGAAACGATGTCGCGGTTGTTAAGCGTTAGGTTGTTTTCGGTTGCCGCGCGCAGTATGCAATCGGTAACGATTTGCACCACGTTGTCGCCCGCGCGGATGATGGGGGCGCGAACGCCCATAGAAACTGTGCCTATTGAATTACTCATTAGATGTCCCCTTTTTGATGTCCTCTTTTAAGTTTGAAACAAATTTTTCGGCGGCGAAAGTAAGCGAAACGTTTTTTAAGCGGATAACGCCGATTTTTCGGCTGCGCACCTCGCCCTCTACGTTTAGCTTATACAGCGTGCCTTTTGTTAGCTGTGCGGATACGAATTCTTTGGTAACGCACGAAATTCCCATGTTAAGCTCGGCAAAGGATATCAGCAAATCGTGGCTGCCTACCTCGATGTCGGGCTTTGCTGTACAGTGGTGGGTTTTGAAAAATTCGTCGATAAACTTGCGCGAATTGGTTTCTGCACCTAACAGTATTAGGGGGTGATTGGTTAAATCCTTAACCGATATAGGCGTTTGCGTCAGCATCTTGTAATCTGTGCCGCCTACAAAGCAGTCGTGCAATTCGCCCAAAGGTTCGGCGGTGATTTCGTCGTCGTCTACGGGTAGGTTTACAAAGCCGATATCAACCTTTCCTGTTTTAAGCAGGTCTACGGTTTGGTTGGATGTGCCGTTTACAAACAAAAATTTGATTTTTGGAAAATTTTTGCGGAATTTTTGGATATGCGGAAGTAAAAAGTTGCGGCAGATGTTGTCGCTTGCGCCGATTTTGATTTCGCCGCGCGCAAGGTCTTTCATTTGGGCGAAACGTGTTTGTGCTTGCTCGATAAGTCCGTTTGCGCGGCTTATGTATTCGTAAATCGCGCTGCCCTCTGCGGTAAGCTCCATGCCTTTGGGGGTGCGCTTAAACAAAAAACCGCCTAGCTGTGCTTCTAGCTGCTTAATGGATTGGCTTACGGCGGGCTGTGATATGTACAGCTCGCGCGATGCGCCCGTAATGCTGCCGTTTTTTACAACGCAGGCAAATACTTTATAAAGCTCGTAATTGATGCCTATCATGTAAATTTTCCTATTTTTTTAAGCACGCGCCGATGAATGCGTCAAACAGCGGGTGCGGCTTGTCGGGGCGCGCCGTAAATTCGGGACGGAACGCCACGCCGATAAAAAACTTGTGCTTGGGTAATTCGAACGCGACGGGCGCGTTGTCGGCGGAAACAGCCGATACGGTATAGCCGTTTTGGAAAAGCTTTTCTGCGGCGTCCGCGTTGATTTCGTATTTGTGGCGGTGGCGTTCGGTAAGGGTTGCCGCGCCGCCGTAAATTTTGGATAGATGTGTGGAGGCTTGCAAACTGCTTTTGTGCAAGCCTAATTTTTGCACGCCGCGCCGCGCAGTAAAACTAGTTTCTATAACCGCGCCGCTTGCGTCTGTATCGGCAATAACGGCGGCCTGCGCGCCTAAGCCTATCATTAAGCACGGCAGCATACTGCGCCGCGCATATTCGCAAGCCGCCCTGATGCCTGCAACGCCGCATTCGGCCGCGCCTGAGGCAACCACTACGCCGTCTAAGCCTTTTAGGTGCTTTGCCGCCGTTTGCGCGGTGATGCTGCTGCCCGATATCCAAACGATTTCGGCATCGGCGGAGTTGCCTAGCGCGCTGTAAAAAATCGCCTCCGACAGCGAAATATAGGCGTTGTGCTTTTGGGCATATTTGCCGATAACGCCGATTTTAAGCTTGCGCTCGGCACTTTTAACCGCAGCGGCTTTTTGGCTGAAAGACTGCAAAAACGATAAGTCGGGTTGTTTGTCGGGTAATTGCAATTTTTTTAGCAGTACGTTAGCTAAGCCCTCGCTTTCTAGGTTTAGCGGAACGTCATGCACCTCGTCGCTGCTTAGGCTTTCTACGATGGCGTCTAGGGGGACGTTGCAAAACAGTGAAAGCTTTTGTTTAGAACCTGTGTCTAACGGGTAATCGGTGCGGCAGACAATTGCGTCGGGCTGAATACCTACGTCTTGCAATTCTTTAACGCTGCGCTGCGTCGGCTTTGTTTTTTGCTCGCCGCTCATTTCGATAAACGGCACAAACGTCATATGGATATAGGCGGTATTTTTGCGCCCTGTGTCTGAACGTACTTGGCGGATAGCTTCTAAAAAGGGCGTGCATTCGATGTCGCCGACTGTTCCGCCGATTTCGGCTAGAACTACGTCTGTTTTTGCGCCGCCTAAGCCGTAGATGTTGTGTTTGATTTCGTTGGTGATGTGCGGTACGATTTGAACCGTTTCGGCGTATTCGCCCGCGCGTTCTTTTTTCATAACCTCTGCATACACGCGCCCACTGGTTACGGCGTTTTTATCGCCCATATCCTCGCCTAGAATGCGCTCGTAATGCCCGATAACCCAGTCGGTTTCTATGCCGTCGCCCGTTACGAATACCTCACCGTGCTGATTGGGGCTGATAAACGAAGAATCCTTGTTAAAGTAGGGGTCTAATTTAAGCAATGCAACCGAAAAGCCGCGCGCCTTGATTAAACGCCCTAGCGATGCGGCGATAATGCCCTTGCCTAAGCCCGACGCTACGCCGCCTGTAATAAATATATATTTAGTTGCCATCTTTTTGTGTCCTCCGTTGTTTAATCTGTTTTTGGAACAGCCTTGATTGAAAAACCGATTTCTAATAACTTTTTGCAGTTATATTCTATAATCGATAAAAGGTTATCGAATTTGGCTTTTGCGTCGGTGATGTCGCGGATTATGCGCGTGGACGCGTTTGCCGTGTTGTCTGAATGCGTTAGATAATGACGCTGTACAAAATATTCCGTATATAGCGCGCTAAGTACTTCGTTGTAGATAATGCTGTTTATTTTTTTGCGGTAGCCGCTTTTTAAGCAATAGCTGCCGTCGTCGCGCTTTTCGAAGCCCTGCCCTATCATTTTAACTACGATGCCCTCTGCCCCTTGTAAATCGTATATCAGCCGCTCTAAGCCGCGATACGGAGGCACTAATAAAACCGAATAATCCGAAAGACGGGTTTGGTCGTTGTAGATATCCATAAGCCCTATAGTTAAATCGGTTTTAGATTGCTCTGATAAAAATCCGAATGCGGCGGGCAGTAGTTTTTTTAATCGGCGGGTTGCCTCTTGCAGGCGTACATCGGCTTTAACGTGCGTTTTGGGTATTGCGGCAGGAGGCGGCAATAATTTTTGTTGTGTTTGGGGACGCACGGGCGGGCGCGGCTGTTGGGGCTGTTTGGGCTGCGGATTAGATTGTGCTTGCGGAGATTGTTTTGGTTGCGGTGATTGTTTTGGCTGTGCTTGCGGCGGCGGCTGTTTCGGCGGTGATTGCGGCTGATTTTGCGGCTGCGGATTAAACGATGCCGTTTTAGGCAGCGGCTGATTGGGGGACGCTGTTTTTTGCTGCGGCTGTCTTTGAGGGTACGGTTTTTGGGCTTGGGCTTTTTGTTGAACCGTTTTTAAGCGCACGGGCGTAGTAGATTGCTTTTGCTGTTTTTGCTGTTTTAACTTTTCGGAAATTTTAAGCTTTGCGGGCTTGATGTCTGCCTCTAACGCGTTAAATTCTACGGGCGAATACACCAAAACCGCCTCGATTACTTCTACCCCGTCTGCCGCAGGATTAGCGGCTTGCGGCTCGGGTGCGGCGTTGTTTTGATAATACTCGGCAAGCTTTTCGGCAATAGAAAGCTTAGCCGTAAGCGAAAGCTTTTTGGCTTTGGTGTCGTACACAATCGAAACCTTATCGTTAGCGGCAAGGTAGTTGAACCGCTCGAAATGGCTGGCGTCGTTTACGGGAATATAGCTTTTGCGTTTAAACTCGCCGCTTTTTTCTAATAAAGAAATAAACGCCGTGATTTTTTGGCGCGTGCAATTTGAAAAATCCTTGCGGATATTTTTTTGGTCGCTCATTTAGCCTCCGATGGGCTGTGAAATTTTGGGGATAAAATAAGGGATGCTGTGCATTAAAAAATGCGGTCGGGGCTGTTTCAAAATAGGTTTATCTTGAAACAGCCCCGGCCTTTTGTACAAGCCGTTAAAACGGATTTGTTATGCTTTAATTTTTTTCTTTTGGAATCTGGTGAAGTACAGAATTACGCCCGCTATCAGCAGTACCGCAAAGATAATTAAAACCGTAGCGATTACGCGGAACGGCAGATTGCCGCCGCCGCTTGAACCTAATACCGTAAATTCGCGGATAACCTTGCTTTCGTTGCCTGCGCGGTCGGTTGCGATATACTCTATGGTATAGTCGCCCGCATCCGTCAGTAAAAATCCTTGGTCTTGTCTTTTTACGTCGTCTTGGTCGCGCGGAATCTTTCTTTCGGCGGCTTGCTTGCCCCAGTCTAAGCCTAACTCGTGCGTGTTGCCGTCCGGCAGAATAAGACGCTTAGTAAAGCTGATGTTATCCCATTGATGCGCAAGGGCCCTTGAAAGGTCTATATCGTCTGCGGACGCTTCCTCGTCGATATACATTACGCTGAATTGGAACCTGTCGCCCAAAGAGGTTTTGTAGTTGGAAACAGGGTCTAGGGTAAAGGTCGGTGCAATTACGTCGCCTACGGTAATCACAAAGGTATCGCGCCCTGCAACTTCATCGGTGCCTTGATTGATTTTTGCCTCGAAGGTTACGGTATAGCGTCCGTCGCGGGAGGGCGTAAACACATGGCCGTTGAAATATTTGGCAAAGTTAGAAGGCGTTCTGAGTGCTTCGGGTAAATCGTTTTGTTCTTGGATTTTTGTTACCGTAACATCGCCCTCGTCGGGGTTGGTTACTTTTACCGTTACTTCGGCGTTAGCAAACTCATTATGCGCAACCACGCTGGGCAGTAATACGGGGGCGTTTCTGGGTGAATACACCGGCATTACGCCTTGAATTTCGAATATGGTGCGGTTGGAATCGATTGCTTGGAAGTGGTAAGTGGATTGCAGCTCTTCGTAACGGTTGAACGCGGCGGCAAATATGCTGCTGCCCGATGCGCGGGGTAATGTGCCGCTTGCGCCTAGACGGTCGGCAATGGGAATACTGCTGTAAATGCCCTCTGAGAAAGCAAACGTGCCTTGCGAATACGCCGTAAACTCCGAACCCATAAGGCTGAAATTGCCCGCTTGGGAAATTCTGCGTACCATGAACGGACGCGCGGGGTCTGCGTCTACGTTTTCGAAACCTAAGCGGTTTTTAAGCGTGTACGTTACGTTTACATCGCCGCTGCGGTCGATAGGCGAAGCGTTGCTTACGCTGATGCCGTGCGTAGTATCTTGCGTTACCGTGATTACAAACGAAACGGAGGTTGCGTTGCCGTTGATATCAAAGGCGCGTAAGACTACATCGTATACGCCGACTTCTAAATCTATAACGATGTTATCTACTACGATCATGCCTAAACGGCTTCCGCTAGCGGTACCGTCGTCGGTGTTATAGCCGTTTGCGGCGGTGCCTGCTCTGGATAAATGGGCGGACGGAACATAATAGGTTTCTAAGCTGATGCCGTCTTGAATTCTGCCTGCGGAGTCGGATAATCTGATTTCAAAGCCGATAAAGTCGCGGTACTCGTCGGGGACGCCCATAATGGCAAACGAACCAAACTCAAACTTATCTAAATTTACCGCGCCCGAATTGTTGCGGCTAAAGCCGTGTACGTTGGGGTGGTTTAAATCGATGCGCTCGGGGCTGATATCAAAGCCTGCGTATCCGACGGTGTAATCATGGGTGTTGTTGTACGGATTTTGTGCTGTGTAGCTAAAATCGTCTGTAACAATGTTAAGCTCTATGTTTGCGTTTTCCATGCGCTCGTCGATTACTAAGCGCACTACGCCGTCTAACGGCGCGTCGGTAACATCATAGCCTACGCGTTTCATGTTTTGAACGCTGTCGAATGCAACCACTCTGAAATACAGCGTGTGTTCGTCGGTGATTTCGATAGAAAGCTCGGCTAATTCGGCTATATCATACTTGTTGTCCGTTTTGGTTAAGAAAACCGATTCGGCGTTGGCTAAATATGTTTTGCCGTCTTGACGGACAATCCGCAATCGCTCGCCGCTTTCTACCGAAAGCGTAGTCGCCTTAGCGGGGGCAACGTATCTGCCGTCTGCGTCCATTTCGAAATCGCCTACGGTGGAAATTTCGTATTCGGTACGGATGCGCGTAGAACCTGCATCGGTAATAATCGCCTCCGGCACGGTATAGAAACGCATATTTTTGTTTAGATAAATATAGTTATCAAACTCTACTTGGATATCGGGTAACATCGTGTCTTCGAACGTGCTTTCTAACATGATATCGTAGGTGCGGGTAGTTACGTTTTGGTCTTTGTCGCGGGCTTGGTATTGTGCGGTGTAGCGTCCTAAAAAGTCTTCTGTATCGCTAAGCTCGCTGTTTCTGAAATAGTTGGCAAAATCGAACCAAAAGCCGCCCGCGCGCTCGTAGGGACAATCGGATGCGGGGTTGGGACGCTCGAACACTACCATCGTATTCCCTTCTGCGCCGTTCATATAGTACCCTTGTGAATGTTGGTCTTTATTGTAACGGTATGCTTGGTTGGGCACTGATGCGGTAGGGTCGTCTAAATTAAGCGGAAGTTCGGTTGTGCTGTAAATATCGTAAAAACGGATTACGGTGTTGCTGTTGACGGTGTCGCGGATTTCAAAGCTGACGCGCGAAATTCCGTCATCGTCTTCTGTACCTGAGTTATCGATATACTCGGGGAACGGAAAGCGGATTTTCATGCCGTTTTCGCCGTTGCCGCCTTCTGCGACAGATTTGGTAACCGAAATGCTTTTGTCGGTTATGTTGGGGTCGGCGGCTTTATTCATGTCTAGCTTGTTTACGTTGTTTTTGCCCCAGCGTTGCGGAATCATCCAGTCGTCGATTTCTCGCAGCGTGGGTGCGATACGGTCTTCTACCATAATGCGGCCGCTCCACGTTGCGGATTGTCTCCAACCGTTATCTGCGGTGTAGGTAACATCGTAGTTGCCTTTTTCTACGGGGAAAAACTCGGTGTGGAATACGTTGTCAAATATAACGGGGTCGGCGTCGTCTTCAATGCCGGTGGCAAAGCCTGTTTTACGGTCTACGGTGGCGGTTAGTACATCTGCGCCTTTAAACTTAACTGTTACCAACACTTTAACATTTTCTTCGTAGATGTCGGTAGCGGTGGCAAGGGGCAGACGCACTCTGGTGTTGACATTTGCGTAGGTGGGTACGCCCGTAACGGTAAGACGGGGGGTGGAGTCGTTGGTGAAATCCCCCGCTTGTGCGCGCACGTTAAAGCTTTGGGTAAAGAATTTTAGCCCGTTAGCCGTGCCGCCCTCGTTGTGGAACTGCGCGCTGTACACAATGGTAAAGTTTCCGGGATAATCATACTTATGCTTATCTTCGCTGATTACTACGCCTTGACGCATTCCGTCTGAGTCGCGGTCGGTGGTGGTAACCGTGAGGGTGTAGTTTTTGTTGCTTTCGTTTGCAAGCTTTTCAAATTCGTCCATATCCTCGGTTTTGTACCATATGGCCGCTTTGGGAACGTCAAACTCTCTGCCTACACGCGTAACAGTAGGGATATCCGCGCCGCCGTATTCTACGCGCAGCTCATACTCGCCTACTAATTCGCAAAGCACGTTTTTGGCGTATAATTCTTTGCCGCCTGCTAGCCTTTGGTATACGAAACGGTATACGCCGACTTGGTCGAAAATATAATCGTCCGCAGCGGTTGCGGGCACCGCTGTAAAGGCATCGGTTGTTCTGCCGTTGGGTGCGGTAATCACCAACTCTACGTTGTCAAACGTAAGCGGGAAATCCGACAGCTTGTCCATGTATTCCAGTGAACCTGGAATAAAGAACGCGGAAATGCGTTCATCGGGTGACACGGTGTTTGCGAACGCGCCGATTATGCCGCCCCCGAACAAAAGTCCGAAAGCCATAACCAGCGTAAGTAACGCGCCTATTAATCGTCTGTGTTTCTTCATGAAAAACTCTCCTAGTGAAAGATAGTACGTCTTTAAAAGTACATACTGTTAGATTTTAACATATCAATTATACATGGTTGATATGTGCTTGTCAAACAATTTGCCTAACAAATCTAAGGAATTTTAAAAAGACTTTTTGCGGGCATTCGGGCTTGCCGTACATGCGCAGTCCGAACTAACCCTAGTTTAATTCAGAAAGTGGGAAATTATGTAATGTTTATAAAACTCGGATTAAGCTGTCCGCGCTTTTAACCTCTTTTGTTTTTTTAATCTCGACTAATGCTTTCTGCATAGCGGATTCTTGCGTTACGTGCGTTAGAAAGATTAGGTTAGCCGTACCCTCTACGCTTACGTTTTGCACCATTTGCGAAACGGAAACGCCGTATTTAGAAAAGTCCGCCGCGATTTTTGCCAAAACCCCCGCTTTATCCTCTACGGTAAGCGCAAGATAATACGCCGACTCGAAATCGGAGGCGATAGCGGTGTTTTGAACGGATAAATCAAAAGAGGCGTAAGGGTGCGCCGCGTTTTTGGCGCAGGTGATAACGTCGGATACGAGGGCAGAGCCTGTGGGCAGACTTCCCGCCCCGCGTCCGTACAGCATGATATCGTCTACGGAATCGCCCTTTAAAAACACTGCGTTAAACTCGTTGCGCACGGACGCAAGCGGATGTGAACGCGGCACAAAGCACGGATGTACGCGGGCTTGGATTTTTCCTTGAACGCGCTTGCCGATGCCTAAAAGCTTAACGGTGTAACCGAAACGCTCTGCGTTTTTAATATCCGCCGCCGTTACCTTAGTTATACCCTCGCGGTAAATTTTTTCGTACCGAACAGCCGCGCGGAAACCCAGCGACGCTAAAATGCTTAATTTGTATATCGCGTCGAAGCCTTCGACATCTGCCGTAGGGTCGGCTTCGGCAAAGCCTAAGCTTTGCGCGCCTTTCAGTGCGGCATCGTAGGAGAGGTTTTCTTCTGCCATTTTAGTAAGGATATAGTTGGTAGTGCCGTTGATGATGCCTACGATTTCGGAAAGATTGTTTGCCTGCATGCTTTCTTCTAATACGCGTATAACGGGCACGCCGCCTACGCAAGATGCCTCGAAGTACAGCCCTGCCCCTGCGGCTTTGGCAACCGCGTCTAATTCGGGCCAGTGCTTGGCAAGCAATTCTTTATTAGCCGTAACCACGCTTTTGCCGCTTTGCAAGACTTGCTTAATAAAGGTTTTGGCAGGCTCTACCCCGCCCATAGTTTCGAGAACTATGGAGATTGATTTATCCGAAACGATATCGGCGATATCGGTAACGGCGCATTCGGCAGGTACGCCGCGCTTAACAATTGTATCCTTGTTGCGGTCTAAGACTTTTGCTACCTTAACGGTAATGCCTTGTGTTTTGGCTATCATTTCGCGGTTGGCTTTTAAAATATCGTATGAGCCGCCGCCTACAACGCCTATGCCCATAATGGCTATATTGATTGTTTTCATAGTTTTCCTTATGAAAGCTGTCCCCGAAAAGGAAACGCTGATTAAGTACAGCGCGATTTTGCAGGAATAGTTTTTGAGAAAATTTACAGTTTTTTTAGACCAAAAGCGTAGCAGAGCTACGTAAAAGGGCTAAAAAAGATGTGAATTTGCCAAAAAATATCCTGCAAAATCGCGAAGCACAAAGTGCGGTGGACTTAATCAGCGTTTCCAAAAGGGACAGCTTTTGGTGTGTTATTCGGGGTCGGCAGGCTTTTCTGCCTTTGCCGCAGGAGCGGCTTTGGGTTTTGCCGCCGTTGCGGTTTTGGGTTTTGCGGCAGTGGATGCTGCTTTGGGCTTAGCCGCTGCGGTAGTTTTGGGTTTTGCCGCCGTTGTGGAAGTTTTGGGTTTGGGGGCAGGTTTTTCCTCTGCGGCAGGCTCTTCTGCGACGGGTTCTTCTGCGGCGGACTCAGCCGCAACAGGTTCTTCTGCGGCAGGTTCGGCTGCCGTAGGCTCGGCCGCGACAGGCTCTTCGGCGGCAGGTTCGGCCGCAGACGGAGGCTCTTGTGCTGCGGAAGTTTCCGAAACGGTTGCCGCTAAGGGTTCTTCGGGTGCAAAGGGTGTATCTCCGCCGCCTGCATCGGACGCGCCTTCGGGTGCAAATTTAGGCTTTTTCTTGTGGAATAGGGTAAAGTACAGCCATACGCCTACCCCTGCAAAGCCGACTACGTTAATCGGGAGTACGCCCCAAATCCAGAACCACGGGAAAGGCGGGGGGTTGTCTCTCTTTGCTACCAAATTTTGCGGGCCTACCGCGTTCATATAAATGGTGTTGGTATAGGTAAACAATACGTTATGCGCCGCTGTACGAGCTAAGTTAATACCTGTGTTGGATTCTCTGAATGCTCTGGGCGCGTCTGTGGCGGGGTTGTTTCCGCTAGAGCTGTTACCGAACGCAAGCCAAATATCGTTGCCTGCGGATAGGCCTTGCTGAACGCCCATGTATCCGTGCCCTTGGTCTGCCCAGTCGGTAACGGACGAACCTCTAAAGCCCCACTCATCACGCAGTACGCGCCACATCAAAGCGTAGCTGCCGCCTGCCCACGCGCGTCCTACGCGGTTAAACGAACTCATCATGGCGTTTGCTCTGCCTTGCTTTACCGTAATTTCAAACGGACGCAAATAAATTTCGCGCAGGGCTTGCTCGGTAAGCCATGTGAATAATCCGCCGGCTGTGTCGCGGTGGTCTTCGCAATCGTTTACGGCGAAATGCTTTACATACGCATATAAGCCGCCCTCGCTGGCACCCAAAGTGGTTTGGGCAGAAATAATGCCGGAGATATAGGGGTCTTCGGAATAGTACTCGAAGTTTCTGCCCGCGTAAGGTGAACGGTGCATATTAACGCCCGGTGCGTACCAACCCGCTATGTTGGTCGTTGCCGCCTCTGCCGCTATCGCCGCGCCGAAGTCGTAGGCGATATCCTTAGACCATGAGGACGAAATAACCGTAGCTACGGGGAACGCTGTCCAGTATACCAAATCAGGGCGGAACATGTTGGTTGCGTTTATTCCGCTAGGGCCGTCTAAATCCAGCGCGGTAGGCTTGCCTATGGATTCGATTCCGCGCATACGGTGCCCTGAGTTATGCACCAGCATCCAAAGCTCGTCTATGGTGATTTGATTTAAAACGCTTTCCCAAAGCGGGTCGTCGTAATTTGCGCCTAGCTGCATAACCAAATCGTAATTTATTTCCTCGTCATCTGCGCCGATGTTTCGGACTAAACGGTGCGGACCTGATACGCCTTGCACGGGTGTTCTGTTATGCTCGGCATGGCGGTCGAGCGGGACGCGGTTCATATTGTTGTTAATCTGCTGATGCAGGGAGCGCGACGTTGCGGCGCGCGTAGGAAGAACAAAATTATTTCTGCTTAAATAGGTAGGGTTAAAATATCCCGCGCCTGCGCCGCCGATACCGTCGATGGAGAACCCGTCTAATGCGGTGGTGGCTGCCGTGCCGTTAGCGGCGGGCGTGTTGGTGAATATTGTGGTGGCGAAACGCAAGGTTTTATCTGCCGTTTTAGGCGTTCCGTTTTCTAAAACAGGGTCTCCTTCCATATTTAAGATAGGGTCGCTTACCGTAATATCTTGGTCCCAACGCAGGGTTTGATTGACGGTATAGGCAAAGGTGTCTACTACTTCGTTAGAGTTTTTGCGTACGCTGATTTCGTAATCCCCCGCCTCTAAAACGTATCCTTTAAAGCCTGTTCTGCCAAAGGTATCAAACGATGCCATATGGTACACTTCTAACTCTAAGGTTACGGTTTGGGATTCACCGGGTTGGATGATATCGGTTTTGGCAAACGCGCCTAAGTTGACGTGCGCTTTTTCGATAAGCCCCGTATATTCGGGGGTGAAGTACAGCTGTACAACTTCCTTAGCGGCAAAGCTGCCCGTGTTGGTAACCTTAACGTCTACCGAAATTCTGCCTTGCGTGGTAAGCTGCGCGGTTACGGCAGGTGCGATTGAACCGCTTACGATTTCCCAGTCAAACGTGGTGTAGCTTAGCCCGAATCCGAAAGGATACTGCACTACCGCTTTGTAGCCTTCCCGCGTACCCGCAACGGGGGTTGTAAGCAGCGGTTGGTTAAGGGTGGGATGTAAATCTCTTATGTTGCGCGAATAGTTTTGCGCCCAAAAGCCTTCTTCGAAAGCGGTTTCGAACCACTTGTAGCCGAAATACATATCCTCTATGTAATCTACATAATATTCGGCGGTGTTGGAGTATCTGCGGACGCCGCTGCCGTTTCTTGCCGTGCCTGCGGGGTTATTGCCTGCATAGCCCGCGCCGTTGGCAAACACGGGGTCGTCTTGATGGCTGAACGGATAAATGTTTACGGTTCTTGCCGAAGGCGAAACGTGAACGTCCGTAGTGCCGGTGATGCGCGGCGTTTTGTTGTTGGTAAAAAGAATGTTGCCGTCGGAGTCGGTTTCGTAGGTGTTTACCTTTTTACTTCCGCGTAAGAGGTTTGCAATGCCCGTTGTGCCGTACTGCCCCGTTGCGTTTACCGAAAGGGCGGCGTGGATGCCAGGATGCTCTAAAAAGCCTAGTTCCATCGCGTTGCAGGTATTTAAAATTACTACAACGCGGTCAAATCTGCGTGTAACCTCGTTGATTAGCCAGTCTTCTTCGACAGAGGTTTGTAGGTAGGTTCTGGTATTATCGGTAACAAAGTTTGTGCCGCTGTTACCGCTGACACTGCCGCCGGTTTGGGGATGCTTAAACTGTCTGTACGGAAGGTCGTTGCCTTCGCCCGCGATACGGCTAAGCACTATGAGTGCGGTTTGCGAAAAGGATTCTGCCTGTGACCAAAGCGCGGGGGTATAGCGTGTTGCGCCCGGCTCGTACAAACGGAACATGCGGTTTTGAACCGCGTTGCTGATTTGTATGCCGTCGCGCTCGGAACGGTACGCCTCGTACATATTGATAAGGTCTTTATTGTAGCTAAAGCCCGCGTCTTCTAACGCTTCTAAAAAGGTTACGTGCTCGTCCGCGTAGGCGTGGGCTACGCCTGTGGCATCGCCCGAACCGCCGCCCGAAACTACAAAGCCGCCTTCTGTTGCGCCCCAACCGAATACGTTGAGGTTGGTAACTCCTGTAAGCGGGAGTGCGGGCGTAGTGGCGTTAAAGTTGCTGTTTTTTAACAGTACGCTGCCCTCTTCTTGAATCTCATGCGAGAACAGCTTGCTTTGATACGTTGCCAAACGCGTCGTTTCTACATTAACTTGGGTGATTTCGGATGCGAACCAACCCGCGATAATGTTTGAAAAGCTTGCCGCGACTATGTTGGCGGCAATCAGGATGCCGACAATCAAACCCATAGCAGAAAGCTTTACAATTTTGATAACCTTCTTTTTACTCATCTTAAATACTCCTCTAAGTTATTCATTGGATAATTATAGCATACATTTTTTTGCAATGCAACTATTTGAGGGTTATTTATTATGGATTTTGTTAATCCTCTATATCTAAAATGTAATCTGTTGAAACCTCGAAGTATTTTGCAATTATTTTTAGCTGCTCTAAGCTAGGCTCGCTGTTGCCCCGCTCCCAACTGCTAACGGTGTTATTTGCAACATTTAACACCTTGCCTAAGTCTGCTTGACGAATGCCTTTTTCTTTTCTTAATGTCTTTATGGTTTTACCGAAATTACCTTTCATTGAGTATATAATAAAATTATTTATTGCAAAAAGCTTGCAATTGCAAGAACCTTGCAATATAATGTGTATATGGATATTATTCATGCACTATTAAGCAATATACGCAAAACACGTCCGTTTTTAATGTATTCATACAATGCGGAGGAACTTCAAAAACAACCCGAAAGCTATTCGTATCCAAAAATGCTAGACACAGCGGATATAAAAGAGGAAATAATGTCGCGCTTATTGCGCGTGGTGGAACATATTGTTTCTGCTTTAAAAGCTAATTTATCGGATGCTGAAACTCTTATCCTAGTTCGTTCTGTTATCGAAAAAGCAGGGCTTTAAAAACAGTTGACAGATGTACACGCGTCTGATTGGGGGTATAGGCTTTTCTTTCCACCCCGTCAACTTCGTTGCCACCCCTCAAGAGGGGAATTTTTTTAAGGCTGTTTATTTAATAACCACCGCCGCGTCGCGCCTGCAAGAGGGGAATTTTAGTTTTTTCTTTCCACCCCGTCTGCCTGTCGGCAGCCACCCCTCAAGAGGGGAATTTTTTAGCGGCTGTTTATTTTAAATTCTTAGCCGATATTCTCCATTTTCCATTTTCCATTCTCCATTAGTAAAATCCATTATCCATTATTTAAATCCTAGTAAAACAGTTGACAAATGTGTTTAAAAAATGAATACTATATTAAGACCTGCGAATAGGTTTTAAAAATTATAAAAGGTTTTATGTAGAGGTGAATTTTTATGAGTGGTAATCTTCTTACGATGGATAAATTAACCGCCCTGTGCAAGGGGCGCGGCTTTGTTTTTGCGGGCAGTGAAATTTACGGCGGGCTTGCAAATACGTGGGATTACGGGCCTATCGGCGTATTATTAAAAAATAATATCAAGGCGGCTTGGTGGAAAAAGTTTGTAACCGAAAGCGAATATAATGTAGGCTTAGACGCCGCGATTTTGATGAACCCTAAAACGTGGGAGGCAAGCGGTCATTTAAAGGGCTTTTCTGACCCGTTGATGGATTGCAAATCGTGCAAGACGCGCCACCGCGCCGATAATTTGATAGAGGAGTTTTGTGCGCGCAAGAAAAAAGTTTTTGCCGTTGCAGGCAAAACTAATAAAGAATTTGAAACCTATATAAAGGATAACGCTATCCCCTGCCCGCACTGCGGAAAATCGGATTTTACCGCGATACGGCAATTTAATTTGATGTTTAAAACGTTTCAGGGCGTTAATGAGGATACGGCAAGCGTGGTGTATTTGCGCCCCGAAACTGCGCAGGGCATTTTTGTAAACTTTAAAAATGTGGTGCGTTCGGCGCGGGCGCGCGTGCCGTTTGGGATTGCGCAAATCGGCAAATCGTTTAGAAACGAAATTACGCCCGGCAATTTTATTTTCCGCGTGCGCGAATTTGAACAAATGGAACTTCAATTTTTCTGCAAGCCCGGCACGGATTTAGACTGGTTTGCGTTTTGGCGGGCGTTTTGCAAGGAGTGGCTGTTAGAATTAGGCATAAAGGCCGAAAATCTGCGTCTGCGCGACCATGCCAAAGAGGAGCTTTCGCATTATTCTAAGGCTACTACCGATTTTGAGTTTAAGTTTCCGTTCGGGTGGGGTGAATTGTGGGGCGTTGCCGACCGCACCGACTACGATTTAACGTGCCACCAAAACGTGTCGGGTGAAAGCATGGAGTACACCGACCCCGTAACGAATGAAAAGTATATTCCGTATGTAATAGAACCGTCGCTAGGGGTTGACCGATTGTTTTTGGCCGCGCTAAGCAACGCCTACGAAGAAGAACAAGTAAACAACGAAACGCGCACGGTGCTGCGGCTGCATCCGTTTTTAGCACCGTATAAGGTTGCTATACTTCCCTTGCAAAAAAAGGAACAGGGCGAAAAGGCAAAAGAAATTTACGCGCTGCTAAGAAAGCATTTTTCTTGCACCTACGACGAAACGCAGGCTATCGGCAAACGGTACCGCCGTCAAGACGAAATCGGCACCCCGTTTTGCGTAACCGTAGACTTTGAAACCTTACAAGATAACAGCGTAACCGTCCGCGAACGCGACAGCATGCAGCAAGTCCGCCTAAAAATAGACGACTTAAAAACCTATTTCACCGAAAAATTAGCTTATTAATACTCGGGGTGTTTCAAATTTGAGTGCAAGTTGTGCAACAGTTTATTTTTTTGCGCGTGCCGCGTACCTAGATGTACGCAAACGCGCAAAAAAATAAAGCGTAGTGCTTTTCAAGCCAAATTTGGAACACCCCAAAAAAGCTGTATTTATGAAATGACAATAGCGGATTTTCGGAATATTTTTGTTTTATTTGAGGCGGTTTCGACGACGCCGTACTGGCGGTACGGCTAGGAGAATTAGCGCGAAATAAGGCAAAAAGAACCGAAAAGACGCTGTTGGTATTTCATAAATACAGCTTTATGTAAATTCTTCGCGCATATCGCGGCCGAATAATAATTTTAGTACGCATTGAAAATCCATAGTTCCGCATACGGAGGTATTTACGGTTTCGGTTATGGGCATATTTACGCCTAGCCGCTGTGCTAAGCCGCTTACGGCGCGGGCGGTGGAAACACCTTCGGCAAGCTTTTCAAAACGCTTGCCCTTTGCTAGCATTTCGCCGAACATGCGGTTATGGCTGTGGGGCGAAAACAAAGTGGTTTCGTAATCGCCTAAATGACACAGCCCGTATGCGGAAAGCTCGTTGCCGCCCAAAGCCTTGATTAGGCGGGCAACCTCCCACGCTCCTCTTGCCATAAGCGGCCCTTTCAGCGACGCATACCCCATGCCGTCTAATACGCCTGCTATGATGCCGAATATGTTTTTTGCCGCCGCGCCGATTTCGGTTCCGATAATATCGCTGCCGAAATAAAAGCGGATAATATCCGAACGAAAGCTTTCGGCCAGTGTGCGGGTAAGGGCAGGATTGTAGGCGTCGATTACCATGCAGTTGGGGATATTATGTACAAAATCCTGAATATGCCCCGGCCCTACCCAAACGGCGATTTGCTGCTTATCTATGCCGCTTTCTATAGCGACTTCGCTAAGGCGTTTGCCGCTTCCCTCTTCGATGCCTTTCATGCACAGTACAATTTTTTTATCGGTTAGGTTAAAGCGCGTAACCTCTTTTAAAAATCCGCGCAAGGCTTGTGAGGAAATGCTGATAATGATAATCTCTGATGCGGTAACGGCGTGTTGAAGGTTGTTGGTCAGCTGAATTTGTTCGGGCAGCGTGATGTATTCGTTTTTGCGCGTTTGCGCTAAGGCACGGTAAATTGCGTCGTCAGGGCCGAAGGAAATGACGTCGTGGTTAAGTCTATTCATATACCAAGCAAGGAATGAACCCCACCTGCCGCAGCCTAGTACGGATACTTTCATGGTGACTCCTAGTGTAGGTTAATTCGGGGAGTAGTTGGGTGATTCTTTGGTGATAACGATGTCGTGCGGGTGGCTTTCGATTAGCGCGGCATTGGTGATTTTTATAAACCGCGCGTTTTTGCGCAAGCCCGCAATATCGGCTTGGCCTACATAGCCCATGCCCGAACGCAAGCCGCCTATCAGTTGGTACACAATGTCGCACAACGCGCCTCTGTACGGTACGCGCCCCTCTACCCCTTCGGGGACTAGCTTGTTAGCCGCAACGGACGACTCTTGGAAGTAGCGGTCTGCGCTGCCCTTATTCATTGCGCCTAGCGAACCCATGCCGCGATACGCTTTAAAGTTTCGCCCTTGGAAAATTTCTAATTCGCCGGGGCTTTCTTCGGTGCCTGCAAACAGCGAACCTATCATTACCGCATGCGCGCCCGCGCCGATAGCTTTGATGATATCGCCGCTATATTTTACGCCGCCGTCCGCGATAATAGTCTTTTTATATTTGTCCGCCGCCGCCGCGCAATCCATTATTGCGGTTACCTGCGGCACGCCGATGCCTGCAATGATGCGCGTGGTGCAAATAGAACCCGGACCTATGCCCACCTTAACTACGTCTGCGCCTGCTTTAAACAGTGCCTCCGCCGCCTCGTAGGTAGCCACGTTGCCCGCCGCAACCGTAATATGCCCGAATTTGTTTTTAATTTTTTCTACTGCTTTAATAACGTCTATGTGGTGCCCGTGCGCCGTATCCACTACTAACATGTCCACCTTTGCGTCTACTAATGCTTTTGCCCTGCTTTCCGCTTCGCGGTTCGCGCCGATTGCCGCGCCTGCTAATAATCTGCCGTTTTTATCCTTAGCGGAATGCGGATATTGAATGGCCTTTTCTATATCTTTAATGGTAATTAAGCCTTTTAATCTTCCTTGCGCGTCCACCAGCGGCAGCTTTTCGATGCGGTGCTTGCCTAAAATTTGCTGCGCTTCGGATAAGGTAGTGCCGACGGGCGCGGTAACTAAATTGTTTTTAGTCATGATGTTTTGAATAGGCTGATCGTAGTTGGTTTCGAAACGCAAATCGCGGTTGGTAAGAATCCCGACAAGCTTTTCGTTTTTGGTAATGGGAACGCCGCTGATTCGGTACTTTTTCATAAGCTCTAACGCGTGGGAAACTAAGCATTCGGGCGATAGGAAAAACGGGTCGGTAATTACGCCGTGCTCGCTTCGTTTAACGCGGTCGATGTTTTCTGCCTGCTCGTCTATGCTCATGTTTTTGTGGATAATGCCGATGCCGCCCTCGCGCGCGATAGCAATGGCTAAGCGCGATTCGGTTACCGTATCCATTGCCGCGCTGATTAGCGGAATGTTAAGCGATACCGAATCCGAAAGCTTAGTATGCAGCTTAACCAACGCGGGCAGCGTATGCGACTCGCCGGGTATAAGCAATACGTCGTCGAAGGTTAGGCCTTCTTTGGTGATTTTTTCGCAAGCAATTTTTTCCATAGCCGATTTTACTCCCCGTCCGTTTTTCGGACACTTGTTATTTAGGCTGTAAAAGTACTTTTATACTCTTCTAAAATAATATTTCTATACCATAAGCTTAGCGGATACAGCGCGCCCGTATCCGGCTCTTGGATGTAGCGGTCGTGCACTTCCATCCAATCTTTGTGCATTTGGTTGATGCGCGCGTAGTTTTCGCTTTCGAATACGGTGGGCGATGCTTCGAAAATTTCGGTAATTATGCGGATATTAGACGCAAGCAGCGAAACGGCTCTTGCCCAGTGTGCGCGGCGCAAGAGGGCTTGACGGCGCAAGGCAAGCGTCGGCGCGGACGTATCGAAATTATGGATAAAACGCCATATTTCGCCGATTTGCGCTTCTATTCTTTCAAGCAGCGGTGTTTTGCCTGCGGCGACAGAATATTCGCCGATATGAATGGTATTAGGATTATATAAAAGGCGGAATCTTCTGCTGGGGCTTATTTGCTTGCGCACAATGTACGCCATAGAAGAGTTTTCGCCGCTTAATCGGTCTTGCGGAAAATGAAAGCCCGCATCGTCTAGCTCTGCGCTTAATACCGCATTCAATTCCAACAAACGCACGGCGTAATCGTCCATGATGTTTGCCGCTAAAAAGTTGGGCTGCTGCGGGATAATACTGCCGATAAAATAGGTGTACAGATTTTCGAAACTGTCGGTGATGTAGCGTGCTTGAAAGTTTGCCGAACGCACAAAAGCGCGGTGGCTGAAAAGGTTGGGGTGCCAGTCGGGAATGAAACGCGGATTAGCAAGCATGGCGTCTTCTACCATTCTGTCGCGCAAAACAAACGAAAATTTTTCGTGCATGTCGGTGTACTTTACTACCTTTTCGGCAGAACGCAAGGTTGTGCGGTGGCCGTAGCCTTTGTTAGCAATATCGTCGCGCATAAATTGGGTGGAAAGGTCTACGGCGAAATATAGGCCAACGGCAAAGCGGCTGTCCCACTGCGCATCTTCGCTGTACATGCGCGAAACTACGCGCTCGGACATGGCATAGGTGCGCTTGTCTAAGCCCAGTGTATCGTACAGCAGCATGGAGGGGTACGGAAAAATCATAACAAACAATGTGCAAAATAAGGTAGCGGCAATAAAGAAACCATACGCTGCCTTTACAGCAACGGCGGCAACGCCTTTATCTTGCGGGACGGATTGGTTATTTTCTTCCGTGTTTTCCATAGGTTGCTACGATTATACCACAGTTTTGCGGATATGAAAAATGTTTTAACGCTGTTTTAGTAATTATTTAAAAATTGGTTCCGTTGTGCAGTACTCCGCCAACGCTTAACGCATCGCGCGTTACGGCTGAGGTGCTTCCTGTAAATATTCCTTGCGAATCCCCCGAAAAATTTCCGTAGTGGACTTGCAGGGCGGGCGCGTGATAGAATACGCTGCCTGCGGCTGTACAATTTTCAAAAACATCGTCTGCTCTGTTTCGTCCCGCAAAGCCGCCTACTCTGATATAATGCTCTAAAACCGTGCTTTCCGAACGCGCTTCCATGCGCACGTTTGCGTCGCAGCGCAGGTAGTGCATAGAGAAACTGGCGTCGTCGCGCAGATATGACCAGCCTACAAAGCCGCCCGCAGTGGTATACAGAGTAGTATCTGTCCGCAATACGCCGCCAGAAACGCTGCAATCGGTAAAGCCTGTGCCGCTTACGTCGGATTCTGCCATACCCACAAAACCGCCCATGCGTATCAAGGCATTTGCAGTAGACGTTATGCCTACGGTTAAGAAAACTTCGCAATTATTAAAATCAGCGGAGAAAGACCAGCCCGCAAAGCCGCCTATCATAAACCACTGGCTTGTTTCCTCTTGGTTAGAAAGCGTCATTTCATGTAAAAATACACTACAATCCGTAAATACACTGCCCCCGCTGGCTTGGCCTACAAAGCCGCCCGCAGACGCGGCATGCGCATGCACCGTAATTTCGGCAGCCGATGAGGCGGAGGTGCCTGCAAAGCAGTTTTCAAATTCTGCATTTTGTGTGGTGCCTGCAAAGCCGCCCGTATTGGCTTGTGCTAACGTAGTTACGTTGATTTGGGCAACCGCCGTGCAATCTGTAAAGGTAGAAAATCCCCCTGCCTGCCCGACAAAGCCGCCTGCTGTAACGGTGTCGCTGCCGTGCAAGGTAAGCACTGCCGAAACCGTGTTGTTTTTAAAGACTGATAAATTAATTGCAGCACCTGCAAAACCGCCCGCCAGTAAAGGTACAACTTGCGTTTGAGTAGCCATAGTGCCGCTTACCGTACAGTTTTCTATGTGTCCGCCCGTTATGAAAGCCGCCATAATCCCTGCCATAATTCCTGTCGCAACAGACGGAGTTTTATCGTTTGTGATATCTATACGGGCGTCTGTTAAGGATAAGCCCGTAAGCGATGCGCCGCTGGTTATTCTTTCAAACAATCCGCCTCTGTCTCCGCTTAAATCAATCCGCAGCCCGCTTACGGTTTTACCGTTGCCGTTAAAATGGCCGAAGAATATGCCGCCGATAACATAGTCTGTGTAGGTTGTGCCGCTTAAAGAAATATTTTGGTCTACTCTAAAATAATAGCGGTTGTCGGCACTGCCCAAATAGCGGTTTACGTTTTCTAAGTGTGTGCGGCTAGTAATAATAAAAGGATTGCCCTCGCTGCCGTTTCCTATTGCATCGGCAAAATGTGAGAACAACGCGGTTACGGTGATGTTTTGCGTTACGGCGGTGTCGGTGCGTGCGGCGGTTAAAACACCGTCGGACCAGCCCACAAATCCGTAACCGTTGGCCGTATCCGCAACGGCGGTAACCTGTGTGCCGTTGCCGCCGCTAGGAACGGTTTGCAAAAGATTACCGCTTAAAGTTCCCCCTGCGGATGCGTTGTATTGCAAATTAAAGGTAGGGATAGGGGCAAAATTGGCGGTAACGGATATGTTTTTCGTTACATTAGTATCGGTGCGTGCGGCGGTAGAAACACCGTCTGACCAGCCCGTAAACTGAAAGCCTGCGTTGGGTACGGCGGTAACCTGTGTGCCGTTGCCGCCGCTAGGAATGGTTTGCAAAAGATTGCCGCTTAAAGTTCCCCCTGCGGATGCGCTGTATTGTAAATTAAAGGTAACGGGTATGCTGATAGGGGCAAAATTTGCGGTTACGGTGATGTTTTGCGTTACATTAGTGTCGGTGCGCGCGGCGGTAGAAACACCGTCTGACCAACCCGTAAACTGAAAGCCTGCGTTGGGTATGGCGGTAACCTGTGTACCCGACCGCCCTCTGCGTACAACCTGTGCGGTTTCGCCCACGATGGTTCCGTTTGCGCCGCTTTGGTACGTTATTTCAAATTCCGCCGAATTTCTAACAACTAGGTAGCCGCTTAATATCCCGATAAACAGCAAAAGCGTCAAAACTAACGCGGTGATTATAAAAGGCTTTGCGCGCTTTTTGTTTTCTTTTTCTTTTTTACGGTTTTGTTTTCTTTGTTGCGCTTGTTGCTGTGCGTAAGCTTGTCGTGCATAGGCTTGCTGTTGTGCTTGCTGTTGTGCTTGTTGCTGCGCTTGTTGTTGCGCGTATGCCGCTTGTTGCTGCGCGTAAGCCTGCTGCTGTGCATAGGCAGCTTGTTGCTGCGCCTGCTGCTGTGCATAGGCTTGTTGCTGTGCGTAGGCTTGCTGTTGCGCAGATTGCTGCGCTTGTGATTGGTTAGTCGCTTTGCTTGCTGCTTTTTGTGCGCGCGCTTGCGCCTTTTCGGCTAATTGTGCGTCGTATTGTGCGCGTTTATCCGAATCCGTCAAGGTTTCGTAGGCACTGTTTAATGCCGACATCTTTTTTTGCCCGTAAGCGGGGTCTCCCTTATAAATGTCGGGATGATATTTTTTAGCCAACGACTTAAACGCCGTTTTAATTTCTTCTACGCTTGCAGAAGGTTTAACATGCAATTGTTCGTAAAAATTTGCCAACCTTAGTTAAACCTCCTCCTGTTTTGCCATAATCATTATATCGCACATTCTGCCAAAAGTCAACAAATTTCCGTTGCGTACACTACGCTAAAAAGGGCGGCTTGACAGTTAGGCAGGTTTTGTGGTATACTGTATGCGTAATGGAGGTTAGACCGCATGAAAAGTTTAACTAAAATTAAGTTGGATAACGAAACGATTGCGCGCCTTTTTTTAGCGGCGGGCATTGACGGAATAGAAAAAATACAGCCGCTGATTGCAGGCGAATTTAACAGCGTGTTTTGCGTTTCGACAAGCAGCCAAAAATATGTAATAAAAATTGCGCCGCACGAACATACAGAGGTTTTAACGTATGAAAAAAATCTTTTGCGGCAAGAGTTAGATACGTATGCGGTAATGTGCGGAAAAACTCAGATTAAAACGCCGCATATCTATTATTCGGACTTTTCTAAAACTTTAATCCCTGCCGAATTTTTTATTATGGAGTACTTGCCTACCCCTACGCTTGCGCAGATAAAGCTGAAAAAAGAAAAAAAGCTAGCAATAAACGTGCGGTTGGCAGAGTTTTTAGGTGAACTGCACCGCATAAAGGGCGCGGGTTTCGGCTATGTGCAAAACGGCTTACACCCCGATTGGTACACGGCGATAAAAGACATGATTAGCAATTTAATTGCGGACGCCGCGCGGAAAAATAAAAAGCTGCACGGCGGGCATAAGCTTTTAGCGTATGTGGAAAAGCATAAAGAAATCCTGCAAAAGGTAGACGCTGTTTTAGTTAATTTTGATTTGTGGGACGTGAATGTTTTTTATGCGGAAAAGCAAAACGGCTGCGATTTATCGCTCATCGACCCAGAACGCAGTTTTTACGGCGACCGCTTAGGCGATTTTATTGCGGTGGACGTAATGAGGGCGTTAGAAAAAAAGCGGTATCTGTTAGAGGGCTATCATATATCCGCCGATGTGCAGCTAGAAATTTCTGCGGAAGAAAAAATCCGCTATTATATTTTAAAAGCGTATTTAGCTTTAATAGTTTTAACCGAAAGGCATTACCGCTACCAAAAAACGCAAGGCAAGTATTGGCTGAATACCTTAATAGGCAAAATGTTTTTATCGGATAGCTTAAAAAGGTTGAGGAAGTTATCGGTGGAATAGCGTTTCCTTTGAAGGGGAGTTTTTAGGGGGGTTATTTTCTATATATGATTTTGGCTTTGCAGAATTTTTTCCATTTTTTAACCCATTTTTTGGAGTTCTTTTTGTTTACATAAATGGCTTGAAGGTTTTTGCAATCCCTAAACGCATAATCCCTGATTTCCGTTACCGAATCAGGGATAGTGATAGAAGTTAGGCTTGTGCAATACGCAAACGTATAGCTCCCGATACTCGTTACTTTACTACCGCTTTCAAATATTACGTTGGTTAAACCTGTGCAGCCCTCAAACGCACCATACCCGATTTCCGTTACCGAATCGGGTATAGTAATAGAGGTTAAACCTGTGCAACCATCAAACGCACCACCCCAAATACTTGTTACCGAATTGGGGATAGTAATAGCTTTTAGGCCTGTGCAGCCCTCAAACGCACCACAACCGATTTCGGTTACCGAATCGGGTATAGTAATAGAGGTTAAGCCTGTGCAATCTCTAAACGCAGTATCCCCGATTTCCGTTACCGAATCGGGAATTTTTATAGAGGTTAAGCCTGTGCAATACGCAAACGCAGACCGCCCGATTTTGGTTACCGAATTGGGGATAGTGATAGCTTCTAGGCCTGTGCAACCCTCAAAAGTACCACAACCGATTTTCGTTACCGAATTGGGGATTTGTATTGAGGTTAAGCTTGTGCAATATGCAAACGTATAGCTCCCGATACCCGTTACTTTACTACCGCTTTCAAATATTACGTTGGTTAAGCCTGTGCAATCTTGAAACGCACCCTCTTCGATACTCGTTTCACACGCACCTCCCTCGATACTCGTTACCGAATTGGGTATAGTGATAGCTTCTAGGCTTTTGCAATCCCTAAACGCACCGTACCCGATTTCGGTTACCGAATTTGGGATTTTTATAGAGGTTAAGCCTGTGCAACCCGCAAACGCATAGCTCCCGATACTCGTTACCGAATTGGGGATTACCACATGGCTGTCGTTACCTTTGTATTTTGTAACAACTCCGTTAATGATTTCGAAATCGTTTTTTGCCTCGTTTTGTGTTTTCATTGATGCGTGCCGTCCTTGATTTTTTATTTTTTATTTATTATTTTTTCTTTCTTTCCATTCCATACGGGAGTATAGGCTTTTCTTTCCACCCCACCCCTACGGGGCAATGGGTCGTTCGTTCCTCACTCCCCGCTTTGGCTAAAAACACGATGTGTTTTTGCGGCTAAAGCCGCCGCGTCGCGCCTACAAGAGGGGAATTTTTTAACGGTCTATTTCCGTAGGACAATCAATGAGGGAGATTTTTTGCTGTTTTTTTAAAAAAAATAAATAGCAATAATTTGTAAGTTGTAAATTGTAAATTGTAAATTGTAAGTTGTAAGTTGTAAATTGTGATTTTCAATACAGTTGTTGACGTAGTTTTGCAATTAAATCCTCGCGCCCAGCTAGTGTTAGGGCTTGGATTACTAGGGCGCGGTTTTTGGGTAGGCGGTATTGCAAGAGGGCGCGCTGCATGGCTTTTTCTTGCTTGGTTTTGGCAACATAGAGTTGCTCGCCCGTGCGCGGGTCGGTTTGGGTGTAGTACATCGTAGTAGAAAGCGTAGCGGGCGTGGGATAAAAATCCTGCACCTGCAACGGCATATAGCGGATATCCATGAGGTATTCGGTAAGCTTTGCCGCGTCCGCTAGCGTACAGCCTGGATGTGAGGATACAAAGTACGGTACCAGGTATTGTTCTTTTCCTGCTTTGTGCGAGGCTTTATAAAATTCGTCCGAAAATTTTAGGTATGCGGAAAACGGCGGCTTGTTCATAAGCCGCAAAACATTGTCGGAAACGTGTTCGGGGGCGACTTTTAACTGCCCCGAAACATGGTGCGCCGCTAATTGATTGATAAACGTTTTGTCGGGGTCTAGGTTGACGTAGTCGAACCGCACGCCGCTTCGCACAAACACCTTTTTTACGCCTTTTATGCTTTTGGCGCGGTGCAGCAGGTCGGCGTAATGCTTATGGGAGGCGGTAAGATTTTTGCACGGCGTATAGCCGATACAATCTTTATCGCGGCACGCGCCGTCTGTTTGGCTTTTGGCGCAGGGCGCGCCGTAAAAGTTTGCCGTAGGTCCGCCGATATCGTGGATGTATCCCTTAAAGCCGTCTAGTTGGGTTAGGCCTTGTATTTCTTGCATGATGCTGTCTGCGCTGCGCCGCGCTATCTGTTTGCCTTGATGGTACGTCAGCGCGCAAAACGAACAGTTTCCGTAGCAGCCTCTATGCGCCGTAACCGAAAATTTAACCTCCTCTATCGCGGGGACGGAAGTGTAAGAGGGGTGCGGCGCGCGCATAAAGCTAAGGCTGTATACGCGGTCTAATACGGCTTGGGTAACGGGCGCGGCGGGCGGATTGACAACGGTAAAGTGTTCGTTATCTTGCTTTTGAATAATGCCCTTTCCGTTTGACTCTTGTGCTTGTATAAAGGCTTTTGCGTACAGTTTTTTATCGGTTGAGACGCGCTCATGCGACGAAATGATTGTGTATTTTTCGCTGCCGCCCTCCGAAATCGCCTTTTTAACCGCCTTAGACGCGGACGCAAGTGTGGTTAGATAGGCTGTTCCTTTAATGTCCTTAACCTTAGAAAGCGGAATGTTTTTGCGGGCGCAAGCGCAAATTTCTATTATCGGATTTTCTCCCATGCCGTAAATCATAAGGTCGACGGGCGCGTCGAAGCAAATGGAACGGCGCACCGAATCACTCCAATAATCGTAGTGTGAAAGGCGGCGCAGTGAGGGTTCGATGCCGCCCGCGATTACGGGCGTATCGGGATACAGACGCTTTAACGCCTTGCTGTACACCTCTGTAACGCGGTCGGGCCTGCGCCCCGCCTTGCCTAAATTGCTGTATGCGTCATCTTTGCGCTTAGTTAAGGCGGCGGTATAATTGTTTACCATAGAGTCCACTACGCCAGCCGAAATTAAAAACGCATGGCGCGGCGCACCCAGTGAAGTAAAGTCTGCATCCAAAACGGGCTGCGGCAAAACGGCAACTGAAAAGCCTTCCGCTTCTATGAGCCGTGCGATTAAGGCATGCCCGAAGGAGGGATGGTCTACGTATGCGTCCGCGCTAACTACAATAAAGTCGGGCGTTTCTATGCCAAGCTTTGCAAGAGCGGATTTACTAATCGGTAAAAACGGCATTTACTTAAAATACCCTACTCCCGCCTCGAAGATACGGGTAAGGGCTTGAATATCTGCGTTTTTCATTAGGTTGCCGCCCATGCGCTCGCAATGCCCCATTTTGCCTAATATGCGGCCGTCCGCGCTGGTTAGGCTTTCGATTGCCGCTGTTGCGCCGCCGGGATTAAACGGGCTAAGCATAGACGCGTTGCCGTTGAAATCTGCGTACTGAGCGGCAATTTGTCCGTTTTTAATAAGCACTTGCAGTTCGTCGTCGGATACAATCAGTCTGCCCTCTGCGTGTGAATATACGGTAGAGTATACGCCGTCCGCCGTGCAGTTGCGCATCCACGGAGATAGATTGGAAGAGAGGCGCACGCGGCAAATAGACGCGGTATGACGTGCAAGCGGGTTAAACGTAAAGGTGCCCTTTAAAAGCCCCATGCGCACCAGCGCGGAAAAGCCGCTGCCTACCCCTAAAATTAAGCCGTCGCGCTTTTCTGTAAGCCCACGCAATGCATCTGTAAGTGCTGCGTTTTTAAAGACATTTGCCATAAGCTTTCCTGCGTTGCCCGGCGCGTCGGGATAAGACGCACCGCCCGCAAACGCTAAGATGTTGCACGCTTTTATACGCGCCGTCAGTTCTTTAACGGATTCTTCCAAATCCTTTGCGCTGCGGGTGCGGATAACAAATTGTTCGACAGCTGCGCCCGCGTTTTCGAAGCTTTTTGCCAAATCGTATTCGCCGTGCGTTCCTTCCGCTATCGGGATAAGCACCGTAGGCTTAGCGATTTTTTTCTTGGCGGTAAGTATTTTTTTGGCGGCAAAATCTATGTTTTCCGCCTTTTCGCCTGTGTCGGGCGCGATAAAAGGAAATACGGCTTTAAAGGGGTCTGTAAAGGCACGCCCCGCGTCTTGAATCGACAGCGTATCATCGCCGCCGAAAGTAAATTGCTGCGCCTGCGTTACCTCGCCCATGTACTCTAACGTGTAGCCTACAAAGTCGTCCGCGCGGTCGGTAGCAAATAAAATATCGCCCCATGCGGGTGTAAAATAATCCTCTTTTTTGGCAGCGAAATTAAAACCAAAGCCGTTGCCTAAGCACGATTTGGCTATCGCCGCCGCCGCGCCGTCCGATTCGGTAATGGAGGCAAAGTCTATAATGCCTCTTAAAATTTCGCCTTGGAAGAGGTGTAAAAATTCTTTAATGCTTTCTATATCGGGGATTTTTGCCGCATTTTTGGGCAGCTTATAACGGTACACCTTTTGTCCCGCACGGCTAAGCACGTTGGTGATTACGCCGCTTGCCTTGCCTACTCCTAACGCAAACGAAATCAGTGTGGGAGGAACATCGATTTTTCCAAAGCTGCCGCTCATGGAGTCTTTGCCGCCGATTGCTGCCGTTTCTAGCCCTAACTGTGCCGTAAGCGCGCCTAAGAGTGCAGAAACGGGCTTGCCCCAGCGTTGCGGTTCTGTGCCTAAACGCTCGAAAAATTCTTGAAAGGTTAACCGAACCGAAGCAAGCGGAACGCCCGCCGCCACTACCTTGATTACCGAACAAAGCACCGCATACAACGCGCCCGTAAAGGGTGATTCTTCGGATAAATACGGGTTAAAGCCGTGCGCGCAAACCGTGCAGGTATCGGTGTCGCCGCTTTGAACGGGCAGCTTTGCCGCCATGTTTACGGCAGGAGTAAGGCTGTATTTGCCGCCCAGCGGCACTAATACCGAACCTGCGCCGACGGTGGAGTCGAACATTTGCACTAAGCCCTTTTGGCTTGCGGCGTTTTCTAAGCCCAGTGCCGCCCTCAGTGCGCCCGCGCCGCCGCCTTTTTTATAGCCTGCGGCAACCTCTTTATAAAGTGTGTCAAAATATTTAACAGGCTTTTCGTGAATTTGCGCCGAAGCCGATTGCGCCGCGCCGTTTGTATTTAAAAACTTGCGGCGTAAATCTAAAATAAGGTTGCCTGCATGATACATACGCAAGCGTCCCGTATCGGTTACCTGCGCAATCAGCGAAGCGTCTAAATTTTCGGCGGCGCAAAGCTTTATAACCTTTTCGGCATCTTTAGCGGCAACAACAACCGCCATGCGCTCTTGCGATTCGGAAATAGCGATTTCGGTAGCCGAAAGCCCTGCGTATTTTAACGGAACGGCGTCTAACTGAATATCTAAGCCGTCCGCCAACTCTCCTACCGCTACCGACACGCCGCCCGCGCCGAAGTCGTTGCAGCGTTTGATGCGCTTAGTTAATTCGGGGTTGCGGAACAGCCGCTGCATTTTGCGCCCGATGTAAGCCGTGCCCTTTTGCACCTCTGCGCCCAGTACGTCTAAGGCGTCCGCGCTTTGCGTGCGGCTGGAACCCGTTGCGCCGCCGCAGCCGTCGCGCCCTGTATTTCCGCCTATCAGCAGTACAACATCGCCTGCGGCGGGCTTTTCTTTAATGATGTTTTTAGCGGGCGCGGCACCCGTCAAAAAGCCTGCCTCCATGCGCTTGGCAACGTAGCCAGGATGATAAAACTCGGTAACAAGCCCGCCCGCAAGCCCTGCTTGATTGGCGTAAGAGGAAAACCCCGCCGCCGCGACAGACGAAATTACGCGCTGCGGCAGCTTGCCTTTAAGCGTGGATTTTATGGGTGCGTTAATGTCCGCCGCACCCGTTACGCGCATAGAGTGGTACACGTACACGCGCCCTGAAAGCGGGTCGCGTATGCCGCCGCCTAACGCGGTTGCCGCGCCGCCGAACGGCTCGATTTCGGTAGGATGGTTGTGCGTTTCGTTTTTAAACATAACAATCCAGTCCTCTGTTTTGCCGTTCACCTCTGCGGGTACGCGGATGGAACAGGCGTTAACCTCTTCGGAAATATCTAAATTGGCTAATTTGCCGCATTCTTTTAGCTCGCGCGCGCCGATGGTGGCAATATCCATAAGCGAAGGATACTTGTCGGGGCGTCCCTTGTAATGCTTGTTAAACAAGCCCAAATACGTTTCAAATGCCTCTTTGATTGCGGGAATGTCCGAACGGATATCTACGTTTTTAAGCCGCGTTAAAAAGGTGGTGTGGCGGCAGTGGTCAGACCAGTAGGTATCTAGGGCTTTTAGCTCGGTTTCGGTGGGGTCGCGCATTTCTTCTTTAAAGTAGGATTGCACAAACGCCATATCCGCGTCTGTCATGGCGTACCCGCTTTGGCGGCGGAACTCGTTAAGCAACTCCGGCGAAAAATCTACAAAGCCTTTTATCATTTTCACAGGCGCGGCGGGGGCGGCTTCGGGCGTAAGCGTTTCGGGCTTTTCAAAAGCCGCCTCGCGCGATTCAACGGGGTTAATGATATATCTTTTAACCTTTAATTCGTCGCCCGCCTTTACCTTGATAAGGTACAGTGTTGCGCAGCGGACAACGGGATTTGCGGACGGTATCAACGCGCGCACGGCTTGCTCTGCCTCGTCTGCGCGGCGGTCGTATTGACCGGGCTGCAACTCGGCAGCAAAAGCGTAATAGCCCTCTGAAACGGGAAAGGTGTCGCTTTGGGTGCATGCGTCCACCGCTTCATCATAAAACACAAGCGGCGCGGCTAAGGCATATTCTGCGTCTGAAAGCCCTTGCACATCGTAGCGCAGCAGCATTCTAAAATCCTCTAAGCAAACGCCCAAAGCATCTGTAAGCTCTTCTGTTTTGCGCTGCTCCGCCAGCCTGTACTGCGGCTTTTTTTCTACAAACAAACGTGTAACTGACATAAATTTTAAACTCCTTTATAATTTACAAATATCTTTGCGGTAAAACATTCCGTCAAAATGGATTTTTTCTAGATTGCGGTAGGCGGTTTGACGGGCGGCTTGCAAGGTTTTTCCCATAGCCGTTACGCCTAACACGCGGCCGCCGTTGGTAAGCAGCTTGCCGTCTTGTAAAACAGTTCCTGCGTGAAACAATAAAACATCTTCGTCTAGGCGGCCTAGGGTGATTTCTTTGCCTTTTTGATACGCCAGCGGATAGCCGCCGCTTGCTGCTACTACGCATACGCAAGCGTCCTCACTCCACGAAAAATTAATCTTTTGCAAGGTTCCGTCTATACAGGCATCGAATACCTCTAACAAATCGTTTTGAAGGCGCGGCAGAATAACCTGAGCCTCCGGGTCGCCGAAACGCGCGTTATATTCTAACACCTTTATTCTGCCCGTCTCATCTATCATTAAGCCGAAATACAATACGCCTTTAAAACTGCGCCCCTCGCTGTTTAACGCGTTTAGCGTAGGCATGAAAACCGTTTCAAGGGCTTTTTGCGCCATATCGGGGGTGTAGAGGGTTTGCGGGCTGAACGTGCCCATGCCGCCCGTGTTTAAGCCCTTATCGCCGTCTAAGGCGCGTTTATGGTCTTGACTGGATACCATCGGTACGATGCTTTTGCCGTCGCAAAACGCTAGCACCGTAACCTCGAACCCTGTTAAAAATTCTTCTATTACCACGCGCGCGCCCGCTTTGCCGAACGTTTGAGTCAGCATGATTTCTTGCAAGCCTTTTTTGGCCTCGTCGCGTGTAGTACAAATTAAAACACCCTTGCCTAACGCCAGGCCGTCTGCTTTGATAACTATGGGCAGCGGGCAGTTGTTAAGGTAGGCATCTGCCTCTTTAAAGCTAGAAAAGGTTTCGTAAGCGGCGGTGGGAATGCCGTATTTTTTCATAAGGTTTTTAGAAAATACCTTGCTTGCCTCGATTTCGGCGGCGGCAGCGGTAGGGCCGAACGCACGCAAGCCCGCCGCATTTAAGCGGTCTACAAGCCCCAAAGCAAGCGGGTCGTCGGGAGCGACTACCGTCATATAAATATCGGGACGCGCTTGTACAAAAGCTACAATTTTATCTAGTTCGGTTGCGGCGATGTGGCTGTGGCATTCGGCAAGCGCGCTGATGCCTGCGTTGCCGGGTATTGCGTACAGCTTGCCTACCCGCTTGCTTTTAGAAAGCTTGTACACTATGGCATGCTCGCGCCCGCCCGAACCTATGACGAGTATGTTTTTTAATTTGCTTACCATTCTTTAATCTCCGTTTGTTACTACTGACGACTGACAACTGACAACTGACGAATTTCGGCTATATATTTATTGTATTGACGACTGACAACTGACGACTGACGAATTTCGGCTATGTTTTTATTATTAACTATTTAGCAATAATTTGTCAGTTGTAAGTTGTAAGTTATAATTTATCAGTGCTTAAAATGTCTTTGCCCTACAAACACCATTGCTATGCCGTATTTATTGCATACGTCTATACTTTCTTGGTCGCGTATGCTGCCGCCCGGTTGAATAATGGCGGTTATGCCTGCTTTTGCGGCCTCCTCTGCACAATCCGAAAACGGAAAAAACGCATCGGACGCCAGTACCGCGCCCTTTGCCTTTTCGCCTGCGCGCTCTAAGGCTTGCTTGGCCGCCCAAATGCGGTTGGTTTGCCCTCCCCCCGTGCCGATTGCCGAAAAATCGCGCGCTACTGCGATTCCGTTGCTTTTTACGTGCTTAACTACGGCAAAGGCAAATTTTAATTGTTGCAACTCCGTTTTATCGGGCGCGCGGCGGGTTACTACTTTAAGCTGACCCTCGTCAAACAATGAGGCATCTTTATCTTGTACCAAAAGACCGCCGTAGATACGCTTTGCGTCTAGCACGCCGCGCATGGATACGGGCGTATCAAGCCCCGCGATTTTTAATACACGTAAATTAGGCTTTTGCTTAAAAACCTCTGCCGCGTCCGCGTCGTAATCGGGCGCGATAATAATTTCTAAAAAGATTTTTATCATTTCTTCTGCCGCCGCTTTATCTACCTTGCGGTTAAACGCGGCTATGCCGCCGAAAATCGAAATAGGGTCGGCGTCATATGCGGCCTTATATGCGTCTAGCGGAGTTTTCTTTACCGCTGCGCCGCAAGGGTTGGCGTGCTTTACCGCCACACAGGCGCACTCGGAAAATTCGTTAAGCAAATCCAACGCGCCCGCCGCATCGTTGATATTGTTATAAGAAAGCTCTTTTCCTTGCAGTATAACCGCCTGACTTAGCGAACTTTTTGCCGCAAGCGCGTCTGCGTAAAACGCGCCGTTTTGGTGCGGATTTTCGCCGTAGCGCAAGTCCTGCCGTTTAGAAAACGCCAGCGTTAAATCTTGGGGAAATTCGATGTTTAGCTGCTTGGCTAAATAATTGGATATAAGGCTGTCGTATACGGCGGTATGTGCAAATACTTTATATTGCAGCAGCTTTTTAAATTCTACACTTACATCGCCCGCATTAAGCCGCTGTAACAGCTCGGCGTAATCAGCAGGGTCTACTAAAACCGCAACGTCTTGGTAGTTTTTTGCGGCGGCGCGCAGCATGGTAGGCCCGCCGATATCGATGTTTTCTACCGCTTCGGCAAAGCTGACATCGGGCTTTAAAACCGTTTCTTTAAACGGATATAGGTTTACCGCTACAATATCTATCGTGCCTAAGCCTAGCTTATCCAGCTGTGCCATGTGCGTTTTATCCGAACGCACCGCCAAAAGCCCTGCGTGAACGGCGGGGTGCAGTGTTTTTACGCGCCCGTCTAAGCATTCGGGAAACTGCGTAATCTCTGAAATGCCTTTGTTTTGTACGCCGTTTTCTAAAAGCGTTTTTGCCGTGCCGCCCGTTGAGATAATTTCGTACCCTAACTTAACTAAGCCCTTAGCAAATTCGACTATCCCCGTTTTGTCGCTGACGGACAGCAGTGCGCGTTTTTTCATAATGGTTCTCCTTTGCATAGTGTTTGCAGTACTTTAACTAATAAGCTATGCTCTATTTGATTTAAAATCCTGTGTTGCAGGCTTTCGGGCGTATCGTTCGGCAATACCGCTAGCCGCTCTTGGGCGATGATTTTGCCCGTATCTACGCCGCCGTCTACATAATGCACCGTTGCGCCGCTGTATGGCTCGCCTGCCTCGATTACCGCCTTATGCACGGCGATTCCGTGGAATCCCGCCCCGCCGAATTTGGGCAGTAACGCGGGGTGAATGTTGATGATTTTGTCGGGGTATGCGTTTAGCAGCGGCTCGGTTATAATGCCTAAGTAGCCCGCTAAAATTACGTAATCGCACGCATACTTTAGCAGAATTTCTAACACCGCTGTATCGCGCTGCTGACGCGTTTTATAATCCTTTAACGAAACGGTATAGGCGGGTATGTTGTGTTTAGCGGCGCGTGTTAAAGCGAAAGCTTCGGCGTTAGAGGAAATTACCGCACTGACGCGGGCGTTGATTGCGCCGCTATTAGCCGCGTCTAAAACCGCTTGCAGGTTGCTGCCGCCGCCCGAAACCAATACGCATAAATTTTTAGGGCGGTTGTCTAGCACCATGTAAGCCCGCTCCCTTTTTGCGTTTCTCCGATGATGTATGCCCGCTCTCCTAACGCTTCGGCGCAGGCGCAAACCTCGTTTGCAACCGCCTTATCTACGCACAGCACCATGCCGATGCCCATGTTAAAGGTGTTGTATAGCTGCTTTTTATCTAAGCCCGATTTTTCTGCTAACAGCTTAAAAACAGGCGGTAAGGGGTAAGCGTCGGGAATTATTGCCGCGCCTATGCCTTGCGGAAACATGCGCGGAATGTTTTCGATAAAGCCGCCGCCTGTGATGTGCGCTATGCCTTTAAGCGTAAATTTTTCTTGCAGGGCTAAAACGGTTTTTACGTAAATGCGGGTAGGCGTTAAAAATTCTTCTAGCAGCGTTTTGTTTAATGCGGGCTGAAAAATATTAAGCTTTTCATACTCCTCCGAAAATAATTTGCGCACCAACGAAAAGCCGTTAGAATGTATTCCGCTAGACGCTAAGCCAATAAGTGTATCACCCGCGCCGATATCGCGCCCGTTGATGATTTTGGCTTTATCTACTATGCCTACGCAAAAGCCCGCTAAATCGTATTCGCCGTTTGTGTAAAAGCCTGGCATTTCGGCAGTTTCTCCGCCTATTAAAGCGCAGCCCGCTTGTATACAGCCCTCCGCTACGCCCTTTACGATTTGCTCGGCCTGCAACGGGTCTAGCTTTCCTACTGCCAAATAATCTAAAAAAAACAGCGGCTTTGCGCCTTGACACACTACGTCGTTTACGCACATTGCCACGCAGTCGATGCCGATAGTATCGTGCTTATCGGCTACAAAGGCGTATTTTAATTTAGTGCCTACGCCGTCGTTGCCTGCAACCAAAACAGGCTCGGCAAGCTTTTCGTTTGCAATCGAATAAAATCCGCCAAACGAACCTAAGCCGCCTAGCACGTTTGGGTTAAACGTGCGCTTTACGTGGCTTTTCATAAGCTCTACGGCTTTGTATCCGCGCTCGACGTCTACGCCTGCGTCTTTATAGGATATCGGCATTTTATTTCTCCTTGTATGTAGCCAAAAAGTTTATTCGATGGCATGAATATTTATAAGGCTTAGCTTTTGGTTTACCTCGTCTGCATTATTTCCCGTAACGGTTACATGCCCCATTTTACGGCCTGGCTTAATGTGGGATTTTCCGTACAAATGTACGCTTGTCCCGCTAACCGACAGTGCTTGCTCTACGCCGTAATAGCCCGTGCTTGTGTACGCGCCGTGCTTCGAAACACCTACGATGTTTTTCATGGCCGCCGCCCCGACTACCATTTCGGTGCTGCCTAGCGGCAAGGCGCAAATCGCGCGGATATGATTTTCAAACTGGCTTGTAACACATGCCTCTATGGTGTAATGCCCCGAATTGTGTACGCGCGGCGCAACCTCGTTTACCAAAACCGCGCCCGAATTTTCGTTGATAAAAAACTCGGTGCAAAATGTACCTACGCCGCCAAAGCACTCCATAACCTTTTTTGCCTCGCCTAAAACCTTTTCTTGCATGCTATCCGACATGCGGGCGGGTACGGTGGTAACGTCTAAAATGCTGTTTTTGTGCACGTTTTCGGCAATCGGATAAAACACGCATTCGCCGTTTTGTCCGCGTGAGGCGATTACCGAAACCTCTTTGGTAAAATCGAAATACTCTTCTGCCATTAAATCGTTTTCGCCGCCGCTGTACAAGCTGTCAAAGGCTTTCTGCAAGCAATCCATGCTTTTTACTGGATAGTTGCCTTTGCCGTCGTAGCCGCCGCGCCGCGACTTTACCATAAGCGGTTTTTTTATTTGGTTGAAATAGGCTTGCAGCGCGTTAAAATCCTTAATGTCGCAAAATGCGGGCTGCGCAACGCCCGCCTCTTTTAGGGCAAGCCTTTGCGTGTATTTATCCTGAATGATTTTTAAGCTTTCTACCGACGGAAAAATTGTATGCCCCTTATCCTGCAATAGGGCAAGCAACTGCACATCGATATGCTCGAACTCGTAAGTGATAACGTCGGAAACTTGCGCCAAATCTAAAAAGCCTTGCTTATCGTTAAAGCCTGCCGTGATATGGATATCGGCAATGCCGCTGCACGGCGCGGACGCATCGGGGTCTAAAACCGCAGCCGAAAGCCCGAATTTTTTAATCGCGGGAAGCATCATGCGCCCAAGCTGACCGCCGCCTACTATACCCACGGTTTTTAGGTTGTGTAAAAAGCTTTTCATTACTTATTGTTTAAATAGCTGCTATATCCGATTTGTTTTAACTTGCAGCTTTTTTCCTCTACGGCTTGCGTTTGTTCTTTTTTAAAAGCATGCAGCTTTTTTTGCACCGCGCTGTCGCTAAGCGCGATAATTTGCGCGGCGGCAATTCCTGCGTTTTTCGCGCCGTTAATCGCCATCGTGCAAACGGGAACGCCTGCGGGCATTTGCACAATAGAGTGCAAGCTGTCTACGCCGCCCAAAGCCTTAGTTTGTATGGGGACGCCGATAACGGGCAATGCGGTAAGCGATGCCGTCATGCCGGGCAAGTGTGCCGCGCCGCCCGCGCCCGCAATAATAACCTTTATGCCGCGCCCCTCTGCCGATCCGGCGTATGCAAAAAGCTTTTCGGGGGTTCGGTGCGCCGATACAATATCCACCTCATGCGGTATGCCGAAATGCTGTAACATTTGTACAGCCTCTTGCATAATCGGTAAATCGCTGTCGCTTCCCATAATTACCGCAACCTGCGGATTTTTGATTTTATCTGCCATAATTAAGATTGTATATTTTTTTTTTAGGTTTGTCAAGAAAACCATAGCGTTAGCAAAAATTTTTTGTGGAATAAACTATAAAAACTTTTGCCCTTTAAAAAATTAGAAAAATTTGCGCGGCTAAGTTAGTTGACTTTTGTTTGAAAACGGAATATACTTAGTTTATATGAAAGATTCTTTACATGCGGTTATCTTAAAAGTTTCGTATGAAAAAACGGGCGATACCTCCGCGATTGAAATTTTGGGTAAGTCTATGCTGGATTGGCTTGCGCTAAGCTTAGGCGATACGCCGTATCAAACAACCGCTTTTAGCGCGGATGTTGAACTGCCGCTTTTGGTGCGTCCCTTTATAAACCCCGACAGCGAATACACGGCGGTGCTGTATTCGGATACGCCGCTTATGACTAAAAAAACCATTTTAGACGCGGTTTGCGCTTTGCGCGATTCGGGGCGCAACCTGTTAAAAATGACGCGCGGCTTTTTATTTAAAACCGAATATTTGGCGCGCGCCGAAAAGCTTTACGCTACCGAAGTGTTTTACTTTGACGAAGAGGATTTTATCACCGCATTTAACTTTAAGCAAATTTCTATGATTTCGGATATTTTGCGCGGGCGCATTTTAAATTACCATATGGAACGCGGCGTTCAAATAGAGGATACGGCAAGCGCGTTTATCGGCCCTGATGTGCGCATCGGGACGGGTACGGTTATCGGCCCTAATACGATTATTAAAGGTACGTCGGTTATTAAAAACAATGTTAAACTGCTGGCGGGCAGCACCATCGAAAACAGCATTATAGAAGAAGGCGCGCACATTAACGCAAGCCAAATTTATAAAAGCTATATCGGCGAAAATACCCGCGTAGGACCGTGGGCGTATATCCGTCCTGAAACCGTTGTAGGGCCTAATTGCCGCATCGGTGATTTTGTAGAACTTAAAGCCAGCATTATAGGAAAAGGCTGTAAGATAAGCCACCTTGCGTATGTGGGCGATGCGGAATTGGGCGAAAACTGCAACGTAGGCTGCGGCGCGGTATTTGTAAATTATGACGGAAAAAACAAGTTTAAAACTAAGGCGGGCGATAACGTGTTTATCGGCAGCAACGCAAATTTAATTGCGCCGCTTCTAATCGAAAACAATGCGTTTATCGCGGCGGGTTCTACGATAAACAAAAACATTCCCGCAAACAATTTGGCGATTGCGCGGGAAAGGCAGACTAATAAGCCCGACTGGAAAAAACCTAACTAAACTAATTTTTAAGGAGAACTACTTATCATGATGGGTCATGGAAACACGGTTAAACTGTTTGCGGGGAATGCTTGCCCCGAACTGGCAAAGCAAATAGCGGACAAGCTGGGCACTAAGCTTTGTCAGGCCGTTGTAGACCGCTTTTCGGACGGCGAATGTAATATACATATCGGCGAATCCGTGCGCGGCTGCGACGTATTTGTAATTCAGTCTACCTCCACTCCCGTCAACGATAATTTTATGGAATTGCTGGTTATGATAGACGCGCTGCGGCGCGCCTCTGCCGGCAGAATTACTGCCGTTATGCCCTACTTCGGGTATGCGCGGCAAGACCGTAAGGCGCAAGCGCGCGACCCTATCACGGCAAAGCTGGTGGCGGATTTAATTACTACCGCTGGTGCAGACCGCGTATTAACGATGGATTTACACGCGCCGCAGCTGCAAGGCTTTTTTGATATTCCCGTAGACCATTTGCTGGGTATTCCCGTTTTGGCTAAGCAGCTTGTAAAGGAATCGTTTTTAAAAAACGTCGGCACGGAAGATTTAATCGTGGTTTCGCCCGACGTAGGTTCGGTTGCGCGTGCGCGTACTATGGCGCAAAGGCTGAATGTGTCGCTGGCGATTGTAGATAAACGCCGCCCAAAGGCTAACGAAATGGAGGTTATGCACATTGTGGGTGACGTAAGCGGCAAAAGGTGTTTGATTGTAGACGATATGATAGACACCGCAGGCACGATTACGCAAGGCGCAAAGGCATTGATTGAAATAGGCGGCGCAACGGAGGTTTTTGCGTGCTGTACGCATGCGGTGCTTTCGGGCCCTGCCATAGAACGGCTGCAAGCCTCCGCTATAAAAAAGCTGTTTATTTTAAATACGATTCAGCAGGTTAAAAGCCGCAAAATAGAAAAAATAACCGAAATATCCGTTGCGCCGATTTTTGCCGCCGCGATAGACAGCATCTTTACAGACTCTCCGCTTTCTAGGCTGTATGAGTAGAAGTTAGCAGTGCGGCAATTTACTATACCCGTAAAATTCTGTACTTTTCTTTGGTGGCAGTGCCGCCGCGAATGTGACGTTCGGAAAGATTAAACTCTAACACCTCTTTTACTTGGTGAAATTTTTCTAAATCTATATCGGCAAGCCGTTCGGCTACATCTTTGTGTACAGTGCTTTTGCTGTACCCGAATTGTTTGGCGGCCTCACGCACGGTTTGACGGGTTTGCAACAGATAATCCGCAAGCTTTATGCTGCGTAAAACAATGTGCTGTTTCATAGGGGTTACACCTCGCTTAAAGTGAAGGAATAAGTTTGTGGCTTATCCTTACACTTAAAATATAGTGTTATAACCTATGATCCATTGCACGGAAATATGACAAAATTCTACATAAAACTACAAAAGAACTTTGATAATGGATAATGAAAAATGGAAAATGGAGAATTTTATTTTAAGCCTTAACCGCTAAATAATTCCCCTCTTTGCAGGCGCGACGCGGCGGTGATTATTAAGTAAATAGCCATAGAAAAATTCCCCTCTTGAGGGGTGGCTGCGTAGCAGACGGGGTGGAAAGGCGTTTTTCTTTCCACCCCGTCTGATTAGATAGCTAGGCTTTTCTTTCCACCCCGTCTGCTACGCAGCCACCCCTACAAGAGGGGAATTTTTTTGCGGTGTTTTTTTATTTATTGTCCCCAGTGTACGGTGGCGAAGGAACCGTTCCAGTTACCAACCCACCAACTGGGGAGGCTTGTATGACCTTGAACGTAGATGTCGGTGAGGTTTGTGCAACCCCCAAACGCATTCTGACCGATACTCGTTACCGAATTGGGGATAGTGATTGAGGTTAAGCCTGTGCAACCCGAAAACGCACCGTTCTCGATAGTCGTTACCGAATTGGGGATAGTGACAGAGGTTAAGCCTGTGCAACCATAAAACGCACGGTTCCCGATAACCCATACCGAATTGGGGATTTCGATAGAGGTTAAACCTGTGCAACCCGAAAACGCGCTATCTGTGATAAAGGTAACCGAATTGGGGATAACGTAAGCGCCTGTTTTTCTAGGAGGATAGATAATAAGCGTAGTTTTACTTTTATTAAATAAAACGCCGTCTTCGCTTGAAAAATGTGGATTTGCAGCGTCTACCGTGATAGCGGTTAAGCTTGTGCAACCATAAAACGCACCGTTCTCGATAACCCATACCGAATTGGGGATAGTGATAGAGGTTAAACCTGTGCAACCATAAAACGCATCCTGACCGATACTCGTTACCGAATTGGGGATAACGTAAGCACCTGTTATTCCAGCAGGATAGGCAATAAGTGTAGTTTTGTTTTTATTAAACAATACGCCGTTTTCGCTTGAAAAATTTGGATTATTTGCATCTACTAAGATAGAGGTTAAGCCTGTGCAACCCAAAAACGCACTACTCCCGATAGCGGTTACCGAATTGGGTATAATAATAGAGGTTAAGCCTGTGCAATTTCTAAACGCATAACCCCAGATACTAGTTACCGAATTGGGTATAGTGATAGAGGTTAAGCCTATGCAATCCATAAACGCATTATTCCCGATAGTCGTTAGTTTACTACCGCTTTCAAATATTACGTTGGTTAAGCCTGTGCAACCATAAAACGCATTATTCCCGATACTAGTAACCGAATTGGGTATAATAATAGAGGTTAAGCCTGTGCAACCATAAAACGCATTATTCCCGATACTAGTAACCGAATTGGGTATAATAATAGAGGTTAAAGCTGTGCAACCCCAAAACGCATTATCCCCGATACTATTGCCGCCTGTCATTATTACCGTTTTAAGTGAGGACGGTACAACGGAATTTTGACCGCTATAATAAGAACTTGCCCCGAAAATATATCCAAAATGCGTATTGCTTATTCCGTTTAAAGTGTTGCCTACAAACGGGATAGTAATAGAGGTTAAGCCTGTGCAACCCGAAAACGCACTACTCCCGATAGCGGTTACCGAATTGGGAATAATAACCTCTTGCACTGTTTGGTTGTTGCTAAAAGCGTTAGCCGCTATGGCCGTAATATTGGTTGATGAAATCTGCGCAGGAATTATAAGATTAGTTAAGGTAGCACCTAAGTTAGTTAAGCCTGTTATGGAATTGCCGCTGTAAGTAAATACATCTTCATTTAGCGGTGTTGTTAATCTTGATACGGATATCGGTGCGCTTGCGTTGTGGGTAGATGTTTCTTTAAGCCTTGCGTAAAAGGTGTACTGGGTGTCTGCCAGTAAGCTTGTAAAAATAGGTGAATCCTGCCATGTGGAATTGTTGCGTGAATATTCGTAAGCCATACCTAAATCGGTAAGGGCAACTTGCGTTACGCTGTCTTGCAAAATGGCGGTTAGTTGTACGTTATTAGGAATGGTTTGGTCGGCTTTATTAACCGTAAGGCTGATAGTGCCTGTTAGGTTTGTCCATGCAAAATTGTCGTTGTAGTGCGGCGTGAATGTCCATGTATAATTGTGTGTGCCTGCCTGTAAGGTTTGCCCTGCATCCAGCGTAACGCTGCCGTCCGTTGTGGCGGTGGTTATTGCGGGCAAGGGGTCGCCGTAGGTAAGTGCTGCGCCTGAGTAGACGGGTTGTGCAACGGATATGTCGGCTTTATTAACCGTAAGGCTGATGGTGCCTGTTACTAAGGCAAAATTAAGTGTATCTTGCGGTGTGAACGTCCACGCGTAATGGTATGTGCCTGCTTGCAAGGTTTGCCCTGCGTTTAGTGCAATCGTGCCGCCTGTTGTAGTAGTGGTTATTACGGGTAAGGGGTCGCCGTAGGTAAGCGTACCGCCCGAAAAACTGGGTTGCGCAACGGATACGTAGGCTTTATTTACGGTAAGGCTGATAGTGCCTGTTAGGTTTGTCCATGCAAAATTATCCGTATCTTGCGGTGTGAACGTCCAGTTGTATTGGTGTGTGCCTGCGGATAGGGTTTGATTTGCATCCAGTGCAATGGTGCCACCTGTTGTGGTAGTGGTTATTTCAGGTAAGGGGTTGCCGTAGAAAAGCGCGTAACCGAAAAAATCGGGTTGCGCAACAGATACGGCGGCCTTTTGGACATTTAGACTTATTACCCCTATTGCTAAGGAAAAATTATCCGTGTCTTGCGGTATGAATGTCCAAATGTAATCGTATGTACCTGCTTGCAAGGTTTGCCCTGCGTTTAGTGCAATCGTTCCACCAGTTGTGGTAGTGGTTATTTCGGGTAAGGGGTCGCCGTAGGTAAGTGTTGCACCTGAGTAGACGGGTTGCGCAACGGATACATCGGCTTTATTAACGATAAGCATAAACGTATGCTCGGCGGTTTGATTGGATTGAGTAGTAGAAGCTACTAACGTAAATGTATACGTGCCTGCGTTAGCCGTAACGGTGCCGCTGATTTGCCCTGTTGAGAAGTTTAACGTAAGCCCTGCGGGTAAGGCACCCTGTTTTACTGCATAGGCAATGGTATCGCTGCCTGCGGTTGCGCCGCCTGCGTTGGCAGCATACGGGGTTAAAAAGTAGCGTTTGCAAGCGCGCTAGGGTTGTAGGTTATGGTGGTAACGTTAGGATTTGGGTTAGGGTTAGGGTTGGGGTTAGGATTAGGATTGTTGGGGTTGTCGGGGTTGTTGCATGCGGCAAAGGCTAGCGCAAATAGGCTTACGAATAGTAAAGCGGTTGCGATTTTAATAAATTTTCTCATCGGGGGGACTCTCCTTAGTACTTATATTTTTAAATTAAGTATAGTATATACCCCCCCCCCGCCGTCCCATTTATTTTCCTTTTCTTTTTTTATTTTTTTTTTATTTGTCACA